>SWCC01003907.1_pt1 | contig 75442 bp, 67 predicted proteins | sample 4692971 | NCBI WGS metagenome assembly SWCC01 (sample SAMN10267277, study PRJNA491770) | bioreactor metagenome | isolation source: DHS bioreactor inoculated with subseafloor sediment | place: Japan: off Shimokita Peninsula | collected 2006-08
GGGGGGCATACCCGGCTTCAGCCAGCACCTTCAGCAGCGCGTCCAGTCGCCCGGCATCCAGGTAATCGGTGAACGGATCGATCCACACCACCACCGGACGGCCGGTGGCCGGGCCGACCCGACGTCGATGCGCGGGACGGGCCGAGAACCGCGGCAGACTGCGCCGAGCATCGACTCCAGCCAACGCCTTGCCTAGCCGGCCCAACCCTGGCGCCGCCAGAATCGCGTTGGCCAAGCCCGGCAGCCCCGGAAACGAGGTGACCAGGCGTGCCCAGCCGGGGAGGCCTCCCAAGCTGTAATGCGACCGTGGCCGCAGCCGACCTCGATAGCGCTCGTCGAGGACTCGGGATTTCGCTGCGGCGATATCAGTGCCGGTGGGGCACTCCGACGAGCAGGCCTTGCATGACAGACACAGCTCCAAAGCCTCGCTGACCGCAGCATCGCCCCAATCGCCGATCAGGGTGCCGTTGGTCAACTCCTGCAGGATCCGAGCCCGACCCCGGGTGGAGTCCTGTTCCTGGCCGGTGGCTTGATACGACGGGCACATCACGCCGGTACTGGTCAGGCAGGCGGCCACCCCGGTGCAGCGATGCACCTTCGCGGCGAAGTCGGCATCGAGTCCGCGCAGCGAGGTGTTCAGGGGGAACGCCAGGCGCAGGTCGGCGTCCAGCGGACGTGGATCGACCAGGACGCCGGGATTGAGCAGATTGTTGGGGTCGAAGATGTGCTTGACTTCGGCGAACAGTGCCAATGCCGCGGGAGAGTACATGCGGGAAAGCAGCTCGGAGCGTGCCCGGCCATCGCCGTGCTCGCCGGAGATCGAGCCACCATGGGCCACCACCAGGTCGGCAGCCTGCTCCACGAAATCGCGGTACCCGGCCACCCCTCTCGGGCTGGACAGCTCGAAATCGATGCGCACATGCACACAGCCCTCACCGAAATGTCCATACGGCAGTCCCTGCAGGCCGTGGCTCGCCATCAGGGCCTCGAGTTCGCGCAGGTAGCCGGCCAACTCCGACGGCGGCACGGCGGTGTCCTCCCAGCCGGAATGGGCCGGCTTGGCCAAACCGATCGCGGCAAGTCCAGCCCCGTCGGCGCGGATCTGCCATAGCCGCCTGGCGCGGACGGGATCCTCGACGACCTCGCCGGACAGGCAGCCCGCACGGGACACCAACTCCTGGGCGCGCCGGGCCAAGTGCTCGGGGTCATCATCGGCCAACTCGACCAGCAGCCAACCGCCACCAGTGGGGAGTCGCGGCACCGCGGAACTGCCGTGGCGACGGCCGATCACGTCGATGATGCGCCGATCCAGCCCCTCGGCGGCGGTGGGCGAGAAGGCCAACACCTGCGGCATGGCCGCAGCGGCAGCCACCATGTCGGGGTAGCCGAGGGCGACCAGCGCGGTGTGGGCCGGTTCGGCGACGAGCCGTACCCGGGCGCCGGTGATCACCGCAAGAGTGCCCTCCGAACCGGCCAAGAAGGCGGCGACATTGAAGTCGTTCTCGGGCAGCAGGTGTTCCAGTCCGTAGCCGGAGACCTGTCGGGAGAATCGTCCGAACTCGGTGCGGATGACGCCGAGATGACCCTCCACCAGCCGGTGAAGGGCGCTCAGCGTGGGGGAGGCGGCGATCGCGTCGGCCTCGGTTCGGGCGGCTACCGTCAGTCGTTCCCCGGTGCCGGTGATGGCGCTGACCCCAAGCAGATTGTCGGCGGTACGCCCGTAGCCCAGGGCGCGCGCGCCGCAGGCGTTGTTGCCGATCATGCCGCCGATGGTGCAGCGGTCCACGGTGGACGGGTCGGGTCCGAAGCGGAGCCGGTGCGGGGCTGCGGCGGCAGTGAGGACGGCTGGCACGACGCCCGGTTCGACGATGGCAGCACCGTGTCGGGGATCCAGGTGGGCGATGCTGGTGAGATTGCGGCAGTCGATGATCAGGCCTTCGCCGACGGCATTTCCGGCGATCGAGGTGCCCGCTCCACGACTGGTCACCGCCACCTGGGCCTCGCGGGCGGCGTCGACCAGGGCGCTGAGCTCGGCTACGGAATCCGGACGGGCCACTGCCGCGGGCACGACCCGGTTCAGGGAGGCATCCGAGCTGTAACGCGCCAGGGTGCCGCTGTCGGCGTCCAGTCTGAACCCGGCGTTGCGCAGGGCCTCCAGACCGGTCGCGGTGTTCACGTGCGATCGACCACGGCCTGCATGACTCGGCCCAGGGCGACGTAGTCGTCGGGATGCACGGCATCGACCAGCGCCAGCCGCACCGATTCCACATGGTGGGGTGCTGCCTCGACCAGAAGTGCGTAGCCGGCCTCGGTCAGGATGGCGCGCACCCCGCGTCCGTCGGTGTCGCAGGGGACGCGTTCCAGCAGGCCCTTGGACTCCATCCGGCCCACGGTGTGCGTGAGGCGGGAGCGTGATTGCCGCACCCGGCTGGCCAAGTCGGACATTCGCAGGCTGCGGTCGGGGCTCTCGGAGAGATTCACCAGAATCTCGTATTCACCCAAATCGAGGTTGAAGGCCCGAAGTCCGGTCTCCATCTCGGTGAAGATCCGGTGGTTTCCAGCAAGGTAGAGGCGCCAGATTCGTTGTTGTTCGTCATCCAACCAGCGCGGCTGCCCCGCAGAATTCCCCATGGCTGGATTCTACGGCGAAGTTTCTCATTCAACGAAATATGTGGGCCGTTGGCTGCTGCGTGCCGCATCCGGCATCGATTCGGAGTCTGGGGTGGGCGGAAAAGTCCTCAGTGCGCTGCCGTGGCGCGAGGCTCTAGGCTGCCGGTACCCCTAGAATCCGAACGCGGCCAGGGTAGGTCGAGCCAGGGAGTGCAGCGCACATGAGTGAAGGTCAGATCGTGATGGACCAATCGAGCGATTTCTCCAATGTCGGGGCAATGCTGCGGTGGCGGGTGGCGACGACGCCAGCCAGCGAGGCCTACCGCTACCGCGATGCCAGTGAGAACTGGGTGTCGATGGACTGGGCACAAACCCGACAACGCGTCGACGTGATCGCTGCCGGTCTGCTCGCCTTGGGGCTGAGCGCCGAGGAGAGGGTCACCATCGTCGCCAGTACCCGGATCGAATGGGTGCTGATGGACCTGGCGATCAACTGCGCCGGCGGGGCGACCACCACGATCTACCCCAACACTGTTGGCGAAGACTTCGAGTACATCGTGGCGCACTCGGGATCGGTGATCCTGGTCGCGGAGAATCCCGAGCAGCAGGCCAAGTTGGACGCCGCCCCACAGGTGGCCGCCGGTGTGCGCACCGTGATCCTGATGGATGGCGAGGGCGACGGTGATCGCGTGCTTTCGTGGGCGCAGTTGGTAGCCCTGGGTGAGGCGAAGCTGGCCGCCGAGCCGGACGTGGTCGATGTGGCGATCGCAGCCACCACCCCCGACCAGTTGGCGACCCTGATCTACACCTCGGGCACCACCGGGCGCGCCAAGGGCGTCGAACTGCTGCATAGCTGTTGGGTGTACGAGGGCGTCACGCTGCGCGACATGGACATCATCGATTCCAGCTACGTGCAGTACCTGTGGCTGCCGCTGTCGCATGTGTTCGGCAAAGCCTTGATCGCAGCCCAATTGGCAATCGGGTTCAGCTCGGCCGTCGACGGGCGGGTGGACAAGATCGTGGCCGGCCTGGGGGAGGTGCGTCCGGAGTTCATGTGTGGTGCGCCGCGAATCTTCGAGAAGGTCCGTGCAGCGGTGATGCTCTCCTCGCCTCGGGGCGGAATTCGGGGTCGCATCGCCCGCTGGGCGTTCACCGTCGGACGGGAATCCCGCGAGTACCGGCTGCAGGGGCAGGCCATGCCGGCTCGGATGCGCGCATCCTATGCGTTGGCCGACAAGCTGGTGTTCAGCAAGCTGAAAGCCCGCATGGGCGGCAATGTTGAGTTCTTCATTTCCGGCTCGGCCAAGATGAGCGCCCAGGTGCAGGCCTGGTTCTACTCTGCCGGCCTGCTGCTGGTGGAGGGCTACGGCATGACCGAGACCAGTGCCATCAGTTGCTTCAATGTGCCGCAGAAGCCCCGCTTCGGGACGGTCGGCCCGGGCCTGCCCGGTACGCAGATCAAGATCGCCGAGGACGGCGAGGTGCTGATCAAAGGCCCCGGTGTGATGCGCGGCTACCACAACGACCCCGAGCGAACCGCAGAGGTGATCATCGACGGCTGGTTCCACACCGGTGACATCGGCGAGTTGGATGCCGATGGCTATCTGTCGATCACCGACCGCAAGAAAGACCTGATGAAGACCTCCGGGGGCAAATACGTCGCGCCGGTGAAGGTCGAGACAGTGATTGCGGCCACAATTCCGTACGTGTCGCAGGTGGTGGCGGTCGGGGATGGGCGCAAGTACATTTCGGCGCTGCTCACGATGGACCGCGACAATCTGGCCAAATGGGCGGCGCGCAAGGGGCTGGCGGAGTTGTCCTATGAGGAGCTGACGCAGCGTCCCGAATTGCGCCAGACGCTGCAACGATTCATGGATTCGGCGAACGCCAAATTGGAACGTTGGGAAACCGTGAAACGGTTTGCGGTACTACCGGTGGAGTTCAGCGTGGATGACGGCGGCGTGACGCCGAATATGAAGATTCGCCGCAAAGTGATCGCTGAGCGTTACGCCGACATCGTCGACACCCTCTACGACGATGATCCGGTGGTTGAGTGAGCGGGTTCATCAGTGAGGTCGATCTGCGCTGGGTCGACTTGGACGCTCAAGGCCACGTCAACAATGCGCTGGTCGCCGACTATTTGCAGGAAGCCCGGGTGCAGTGGCTGCAGTCGGGAAGCAATGCTCATCTGCTGGGCGAATCGACCATGGTGGTCTCCCACCAGGTGGAATACCTCGGTCCGATCGGGTTCAGCACCGACCCGGTGCGCATCGAGGTGGCGGTCGGCCCGGTGGGTGCGGCCCGCTTTCAGTTGGCCTACTCGCTGACTCAGGACGGTCGCGAGTGCGCGCGGGGGCGGTCGGTGCTGTGCTTGTTCGACTACCGCGCCAATCGGGTGCGGCGGATGACTGGGGCCGAACGGGCCTGGTTCGCCGGCCAGTCGGTTGAGCTGGAGCCGCTGCCGTCGTTGGGCCGGTGGCGGGTCGGTGAGCAGGCCCACGAGCACGATTTCCATGTGCGTTGGTCCGATGTGGACGCCTATGGCCACGTCAACAATGTGCGGGTCTTCGACTATGTGGCTGAGGCTCGGGTTCGGATGAATCCCGACGAGGATGGCCCGCACCGGATGGAGGCCGCTGCCGAGGCAGGCATCATCTGGATGGTCGCTCGTCAGGATGTCGACTACATCGGGCAGATTCTGCTGCGTCCCCAGCCCTACCGGGTGCGCACGGCCGTCGGGCGAGTGGGACGCACCTCGATGACGACGGTTGCGGAGGTTGTTGATCCACAGGATGGCCGGGTGCTGGTGCGGACGCGCACCGTGGTGGTCAGTGGTGACCTGACGGGGCGTCCGGTGCCGCTACCGGAACTCATGCTGCACGGCGCGCAGTTGTGGCCTGCTGAGGCGTACTAGCCCGCGGCTAGGACCGTTGGTGGTCCGAGGAGGCGCGCACGATGAGATCGGGCGTGAACGGCGGGTGGTCGGTGTCGTCGAGCAGCATGTCTGCCGCCGCCCAACCCAGGCCCCACATGGGCTGGCGCACCGAGCTCAGCGGAACCATCAGTTCTTGGGCCAGGAAGATGTCGTCGTAGCCGACGACGGCGAGTTGTTGTGGCACGTCGATGCCGCGGGCGCGGGCCTCGCGCAGCACGCCGAGCGCGACGATGTCGTTGATGGTGAAGATCGCGGTGGGTGGATTCGCAGCATCGAGAAGCTCTCGGGTGGCGGCCTGGCCGGCGTTGGCGTTGTGCTCGTTCAGTTGGGTGATCTGCAACACCTTCGTCGGATCCAGCCCGGCTTCGACGACGGCCTTCACTGCGCCTTCGCAGCGCTGGTCGCTGGTCTGGAGGCCCTTGATGCCGGCGATGACTCCGATCCGGCGATGGCCGCGCTCCAGCAGATGGGCGACGGCCAAGTAGCCGCCCAGCACATTGTCGACGCTCACGCACGGCTGCCCGGGTAGGTCGGTGTCCATCAGGACCCACGAGATGCCCATGTCGGTGAGGCTGGTGAGATTCCGGGTGCCGACCGAGGTCGGGGTGATCAACACGCCGCGTACGCCCTGCTCGGCCAGCATGCGCAGGCAGCGGGCTTCACGCAGCGGATCGGAATCGGAACTGCAGATGATCAGGCTCTGGTCGTCTTCGGTGAGGCGGTCCTCGATGCCGCGGGCGAGCTCGGTGTAGAACGGATTTCTGATGTCTTGAACCACGACTCCCACGGTGCTGGAAACGCCGGCGCGCAGGTGTCGGGCGGAAGCATTTCTATGGAAGTTGAGTTCGGACATTGCCGCCTTGACTTTGTTCAAGGTCGCCTTGCTGACCACGTCAGGTCGGTTGAGTACGTTGGAAACTGTGCCGACGGAAACGCCCGCGCGTGCTGCGACGTCTTTCACGTTGGCGCGTTGGGGTGGAGCCATAGTGAGGCCTCTCGCGAACCAATGGACTCCGGTGAGCATAGCCGCGGTTGTCAACTATGTCGCAATTGGTCAAGTTTGCGCGAGACTGAGTACAAAAGTGCTTGAAAATTAACGAAGTGCGCTTTAATGTGCAGTCAAATTCGGGCAGCTTTCGCTGATGTGCTGCGGCTGGGCTGACGCAGCTCCGAGCAGAGCTGCCGGTGATAGGCGGCAGTCGCGGTGGTGCTTTGCAGCGGTGGCTCGGCGGTAGTGCTTAGCGGCGGTGACTCTGCAGCGGTGACTCAGCAGCGGTGACTCAGCAGTGGTGCTTCGCAGCGATGACTTCTCAGCGCTGGTAGGTGACCGCGCCTCGCCACAGCGTGGCCACAACCGGATCGGGCAACTCGCGTCCGTGGTAGGGGTTGTTGCGGCCTCGGGAGCGCGATGCCTCGGCATCCACTACGGCCCGAGCATTCGCATCGACGAGCACCAGATTGGCTGGTTCGCCGGGGCGCAGCGGACGGCCCTGGGTGGCCACCTGGCCGATCTCGGAGGGCTTGACCGACATGCGCTGCACCAGGGTGGGCCAGTCCATGCGTCCGGTGTTGACCATGACCTCCATGACCACGCTCAGGGCTTGCTCCAAGCCGATCATCCCGGGTAGCGCCACGTCGAAGGGGTGGTCCTTGTCCTGGCGGGCATGCGGGGCGTGATCGGTGCCCACGATGTCGATGGTGCCGTCGGCCAGGGCTTCGCGGACGGCCTCGAGATGCTCGTTGGTGCGCAACGGCGGGTTCACCTTGAAGGTGGTGTCGTAGCCGGCGACCAGCGGGGTGTCGAGCAGCAAGTGGTGCGGAGTGACCTCGGCGGTGACCTTGATGCCACGCTTCTTGGCCCAGCGCACGACCTCGACGCCTTCCGCGGTGGAGACGTGGCAGACGTGAATGCGGGAGTCGGTCAGCTCGGCGAGTTGTACGTCGCGGGCGATGATGATGCTCTCGGCCTGCGCGGGCCAGCCGGGCAGCCCTAGTTGGGCCGACCATTCCGATTCGTGGCAGCAGGCGCTGGCGCCGGCCAGCCGGGTGTCTTGGGAATGCTGGGCGATGACGCCGTTGAAGGTCTTGATGTAGGTCAGCGCCCGGCGCATCAGCAGCGAATCCGAGACGCATTTGCCGTCATCGGAGAACACGCGAACGCCCGCGGCGGAATCGGCCATTCGCCCTAGCTCGGCGAGTTCTTCACTGGCCAGCCCTTTGGTGACGGCGCCGACGACGCGCACCTCACAGTGGCCGTCGCGCTCGCCCAGGGACTGGACATATTCGGCGGCCTCGGCGGTGTCGGTGACCGGGGTCAGGTTGGCCATGGCATGGACACAGGTGAAACCACCCCGTGCGGCGGCGGCGGTGCCGGATTCGACGGTTTCGGCGTCCTCGCGTCCGGGCTGGCGCAGATGGGTGTGCAAGTCGACCAAGCCGGGTAGGGCGAGCAGACCGGCGGCGTCGAAGCGCTGGACGCCGGCGGGTGCGTCGGCTGGATCGGCCAGCGTGCCTGCCTCGGTGACGTAGAGGTCAGTAGTGGTGCCGTCGGCGAGTTGCGCTCCGGTAATCAGCAGGTTGCCAGCCGTGGTGGTCGCCGTGGTCATCAGTGCATCGCTCCTTCGTCAGATCCCAACAGGTGGTACAGCACGCTCATGCGAATGGCCACCCCGGCGGCCACTTGTTCCAGGACCAGCGAGTTGGCTGCGTCGGCGGCCGCGCTGGAGATTTCCACGCCCCGGTTCATGGGCCCGGGGTGGCAGATCGCTGCGGTGGGCTTCATGGCCGCGAGGCGTTCGGGGGTGAGCCCGTAGGTTTCGGTGTATTCGCGCTCGGTGGGGAAGAATCCGCCCGCCATGCGCTCGCGCTGCACCCGCAGCATCATCACAATGTCGCAACTGTCGAGCACGGCGTCCAAGCTGTTGCTGACTTCGCAGCCCCAACTCTCCACCCCTGTGGGCAACAGCGTCGGGGGAGCGACGAGGACCACCTCGCCGCCCAGGATGCGCTGCAACAGCACGTTGGAGCGCACCACCCGAGAATGCAGCAGGTCACCGACGATGGCGATGCGCTTGCCGGCGAAACCTTCAGCGCCGATGCGGCGGAAGTGCTGGCGCATGGTGTAGGCGTCCAGCAGAGCTTGGGTGGGATGTTCATGTTGGCCGTCGCCGGCGTTGACGACCTGGGCGCGGACCCAGCTGGCGACCTGGGCGGCGGCACCGGAGGAGGAGTGCCGGATCACGAAGGCGTCCACGCCCATGGCGTCGAGGGTGAGCATGGTGTCGCGCAGCGATTCGCCCTTGGAAACCGAGGAGCCTTTGGCCGAGACGTTGATGGTGTCGGCCGAGAGCCACTTGCCGGCGATCTCGAAGCTGGTGCGGGTGCGGGTGGAGTCTTCGAAGAAGATGTTGACGATGGTGCGCCCGCGCAGAGCGGGGAGTTTTTTCACCGGACGGGATTGCACCTGCTGCATTTCCTCAGCCAGGTCGAGAATCGCAGTGGCCGAGGTGAGATCCAGGTCGGCGCAGCTGAGCAGGTGGCGCATCAGGCCTCCTTCGCGGTGCGGGTGATGGTGATGGCGTCGTGGCCGTCGAGCTCGCTGACCAGGACGGCGACCCGCTCGTCGGCGGCGGCCTGAATGGTGCGTCCGACGGTGTCGGCGGCGATGGGGAGCTGTCGATGGCCCCGGTCGACCAGCACCGCGAGCCTGACGGCCTTGGGGCGTCCCAGGTCGCGCAGCGCGTCGAAGGCCGCGCCGATGGTGCGTCCGGAGTGGAGCACATCGTCGACCAGCACCACGACTGCGTCGTCGATGGAGCCGGGGATGCTGGTGCGTCCAGGATTGCGGGTGGGGTTGGCGCGAAGGTCGTCGCGGTACATCGTGATGTCGAGTTCGCCCTGGCGCACCGGGGTGTCCTCGATGTCGGCGATCAGCGCGGCGAGCCGCTGGGATAGTTGCACGCCCCGGGTCGGGATGCCCAGCAGGATCAGGTTGTCGGCGCCGTGGTTGGCTTCCAGGATTTCGTGCGCCATGCGGGTCAGGGCACGGGCGAACTCGGTGGCGTCGGCAACCACGCGAGAGTCGAATGGGGGTGTGGGGGTGTTGGTTGCCGGATCAGCCACGCAGCGCTCCTCGTTCTCGACGGTCGGAGCCGCACAGCTGCGATCCGGCCTCGAACGGCCAATCTATCGGACTCGAGCCGGGGTGGGGCAACGGCGGCGCGGAATGGTCGAGTGGAATTGGGCCCGGCTTCTGCACGAATTGGTGACTTTGCTGGGCGGGGTCGGCAAGCAGATGGGTCAGTCGAGTGCTGATGGAGTGCTTCGCAGCGTTGCCGGTACGGGGTTCGCAGCGTTGCCGGTACGGGGTTCGCGAAACGGTCGGCTCAGTGCGGTGCCGACGAGATGCTTCGCAGCGCGTCCAGGCGCTCCCAAAACGGACGGGGCTGATCTGGCTGCATCGAGCGGCGTGGTGCGGCTAGTTTCATCTCAGGTCGTCAAGGAGGTCTCCGGTGCCCGACACGCCTGCTCACGAGGTGCCCCTGGTGGCCAGCTCACGGCCGAGCTCCGAGGTCGCTCTCCGCAATGCGATAGTGATTCTGATGGTCTTCGCCACGTCGTCAGCCGTGTTTGCGGGCCTGTTTCTCTACACGGGTGCGACCGCGATCGAGATGGGCGGAATCGCCACCTTCTTCGGGATGCTTGGGGGCCTCGTCGCGATCGTGCTTCTGGTTGCGAGCGCCGTCGTGTACCTCATCCTGAGTGTGATCAGAAGGCGCAACGGGGTTCATCGATAGCCCTTCCTCATCGAAGCGGGTCGGACGCAGTGCGAACCCCTCATCTCGGCGCTGTCGGTGAGTCAGGCTTGTCGGTTGTCGGTTGTCGGTTGTCGGTTGTCGGTTGTCGGTTGCCGATTGCCGATTGCCGATTGCCGATTGTCGTCCGGTCCCGAGCGCGGGTATCCCTCGGCGGTGACCCTGGATACCCCGGGCGCCTCGGCTGCTGCGGCGGATAGTCCACCGTCCCACCCGACCATGGCGGACCCCCTGATTCTGGCGGTTCGCTCTCAGCAATTTGCCCGGTTCCTCCCAGCCTTCGATGCCGGATCGGGCCTTGATTCGGATCGAGCCGGGCTGGCGGAATGAAGTCCGGGAGCCCGTCGCGGGCGATGATCACCTGCCATTGATCGCGGTTGGCGTATTTGGCCGGCTCGATCAATCCGTGATGGTGATGACAGAGCAGAACGAGGTTCGACACTGAGGTCGAGGCGCCCGTCCACCACGGCTCGATGTGGTGGGCTTCGCAGAGCTCGGGGCGCACATCGCAGCCGGGGAAGGCGCAGCCACCGTCGCGCACGGTCAGGGTGCTGCGGATGGGTGCGGTGATGAGGCGGCTCAGACGGCCCACGTCGAGCGGCTGGGAGGCTCCGCCCAAGACCACCGGGATGATCTCGGCGTCGCAGCAGAGGCGGCGTAGCTCGCCGGCGGTGAGTTCCTGATCAAGGCCGATCAGGCCCGCGGCGGCAGCCTCGTCGTGGAGCTGCTGGTAGTCCAGCCTCACGATCACGCGGGCGGCTCCGGCGCCGGGCTCGGGGGTGGCATTGGACGCCGCGTTCAGCAAGTCGATCAGGGCATCGGCGCGGCGCTGCTCGGGGGTCGTCGACTCGGCAAGGCGGTCGCGGGCCTCAAGGGCAGTGCGGCGCCGCGCTTCGCTGCGGGCATTCAGCAGGGCGATCCACTTCTCGCCTTCCAGCCGGGGCAGTGAACCGTCGAAACGAATCGAAGCGCCCTCGTGGTAGAACCGCAGCGAGCGCTGCTGGTGTGCGGCTTCGACCTCGCGCTGGCGGCGGGTGGCCTCCTCGTCAGGGGTGGCCTCGGGCTTCACTACGGCCAGCACCCGGCCGGCGCTACGGGCCAGTTGGTCGGCGTCCATGCTCTTGGCCAGCGAGAGCATCGTGGACTCGGCGGCCTGTTGCTGGGTGGCGTCCAATTGTGGGGCGAGGCCCTTGAGTACCTTCCCGATGGCACGAGCCTGGCCGCTGCCGATCTGGCCTTGCGAGGCGGCTCGGCCGACGCCGCGGTTCTCGGCCAGCGCTCGGGCCTGGTAGACCGCGCCGGAGGCTTCACGGCGGGTCAGCGTCTCGCCGGCGCCCAACCAGGCGTCCAGGGGAGTGCCGGCTACCTGCACCGAGGCCTGGGCCTGATCGGCTTCGGCGGTCAGCAGGCTGGTGAGTGCCTCGATACGTCCGCGAACGTGGCGTGCCCGCCGCACCCACTCCAGCCGAGCCTCGGGCACCACGTCATGGCGATTGCTCTCGATGCGATCGAGGGCGCGTTCGATCTCGGCGAGCGCCTGCCCGGCCGAGATGCGATCACTGCTTGATGCCATACCTCCATCTTGGCAGCCAGGACCGACAAAATAGAACGTGTGAGCGAATCTGTGGATAACGGATGCCGTCGTCCACAGCCGCGCCCGGGATGCTCCGTGGCGACGCGACAATCCCGAGAATCAGGACCAGGGAGTCGTGGTGTCCGACTGTTCCGCCGAGCCAGGAGCGTCCTGGCCGGGCTCGGGGTCTCCCGAGTCGGCAGCCGGTGCCGCTGGCATCGGGATGGGAGCCTGAGGTAACACCGGACCGGTTGGGGTGGCTTCCTGCGTGGGTGCGTCCGCAGCGTCCACGGGCTGTGTGGACTCCGGCGGGTTGGCGTCGGCATCCGCTTCGGCACCGGCACCGGACTCGTCCGCCGGCCGTTCGATCTGGTCGTCAGCAACGGACGCCTCAAACTCCGGAGCTTGCGCAGCGACGGACTCCGCATCACCCGCAGCCTCCGCATCGGCAACAGCCTCTGCTTCGGCAACAGGCTCTGCTTCGGCAACAGGCTCTGCTTCGGCAACAGCTTCTGCTTCGGCAACAGCTTCTGCTTCGGCAACAGGCTCTGCCTCGGCGACAGCCTCTGCACCGGCAACAGGCGCCGCCTCGCCCACGGCCTCCACCGACACAGCTTGGTCGTCGGGCTGCGCGTTGTCGTCCGCACCCTCACTGTGATCCTCAACGACAGGCATGGCGTCGCCCGTGGTCACTGGGTCCTCGCTCGGCTCATCCTGCGGTGTCTCCGGGACGAACACATCGTCGGGGACGTCAGCCTCGGTCTGGGCGGCCACAGCGGCCTCCTGGCAGCGCAGCGCCCGCTCGGCATCGTCGCGACGTTCCAGCACCTGCCGCATCACGGCATCGCCGAGCTTCACCGAACCCAGCCATTCGTCCAGCTCGGCGAGCGCGCGGCGATCCATCAACGTCGTCGGGAACAGTAGCCCCAACACGTGTTGCCGGATGGCCGAACTGCGATCCGCCCAACCGTCGACACCGTTCGAGATCGCCTCGGCGACCGAACGGTAGGCAGCCACATAGGGCAGCAGCACATCGTCTTGATCCATCTGCCAGAAAGTGGAGCACAACTGGAAGTGGGTCTCGTTCGGAGTGTCCTCCATGGTCGCCCGACGCCACGCCATCGCCTTGGCTTCGGCAATCGGCAGGGCTGCTCGCGCAGCGGCAGCACGCTCAGCGCCCCGGGCGGTGTTGTCCCGCTTGGCCTCGTCGGCGATCTCAACCTCGCTGACCGCCCCCAGGCGTGCCAGATTGACCACCAGGTGCCAGCGCAGATCGGTATCCATCGCCAATCCCTCAGGCGCCTCCAGTCCATACAGCCAGGCCTGCAGCACTCCGGCGGCAGCCTCCCCACTAGCCAAGGACGCCAGCGCCCGCGCAAAGGCCAGCTGATGATCCGAGCCCGGCTCGGCGTCCTTGAGCAGGCGGGCGATTCCGGCCAGCATGCGCGCATTGAGTTCGGCGCGATCCTTGGGCGGTGTGTAGAAGTCGATGGCGGTGTGGCAGTTGCCCAGCACCCGCTCAACCGCCGTCAGATCGGTCTCGATGCCCACTCCGCTGAGCGCCAGGTCCACGTAATCCGAGGCAGTCATCTCGGCATCGCGGCACATGTCCCAGGCTGCACCCCAGCACAATGCCCGCGTCAGTGCCGACTCCAAGGTGTCGAAGCTGGCCACCAAGGCCGCCAGCGACTCGGCGTCCAAGCGAATCTTGGCGTAGGTCAGGTCGTCGTCATTGGGCAGGATCACGGCCGTGCGTGCCTTCCCGACCAGTTCGGGAATCTCGGTCAGCTCGCCGGCAATGTCCACCTCGACCCGCTCGGTGCGCACCAGGCGTCCGTCGATCAGGTCGTACAGGCCGACGGCCAGTCGGTGTTGACGCAGCGTCGGCCATTGCTCGGTGGCGCTCTGCCGCAGCGCGAACCGAGTGAAGACACCGTGCTCGTCGGTGTCGAACTCTGCGGTGACGGTGTTGACCCCGGCAGTCTGCAGCCATTGGCCGGCGAAGTGCGACAGGTCGCGTCCGGACGCCTCGGTCAGCGCGGCCAGCAGATCGGACAGTCGGGTGTTGCCCCAGGCGTGGCGGGTGAAGTAGGTGCGCACCCCGGCCAGGAAGGCATCGGTGCCGACAAAGGCCACCAGCTGCCGCAGGACGGAAGCCCCCTTGGCGTAGGTGATGCCGTCGAAGTTCAGCTCGACGGCCTCCAGATCAACCATGTCGGCGGCCACCGGATGGGTGGACGGGAGCTGGTCGGCCCGGTAGGCCCAGTTCTTGCGTCCATTGGTGAAGGTCGCCCACGGATCGCTGCCGACGCCGGTGGCTTGGCGAATCTCGGCCTGGGCGTAGTGCGAGGCCCACTCCGCAAACGATTCATTGAGCCACAAATCGTCCCACCAGGTCATGGTGACCAGGTCGCCGAACCACATGTGGGCCAGCTCGTGAAGGATCGTGTTGTCACGGGTTTCGTAGGACGCCTGCGTAACCCGGGAGCGGTAGAGATACTCATCGCGAATGGTGATACACCCGGCGTTCTCCATGGCCCCGGCGTTGAATTCCGGCACGAAGATCTGTGCGTAGTCGGGGAACGGCAGCGCCATGCCGAAGGCCTGGGCGAACACGGTGAAGCCGGCTTTGGTGGTGTTCAGGATGCGCTCGGCGTCCAGGTGCTCGGCCAGGGACTCTCGGCAAGCCAGGGTGAGCGGGATCTCGCCAGCGGGCCCGGAGTAGTGATCGGTGACGGTGTGGAATTCGCCGGCGATCAGCGCCGTGATGTAGGTCGAGATCGGCGGGGTGGGGGCGAACTCCCAGCGCGCCAGCTCAGGTCCGGCCTCGGTGGGCTGGACGGCTGGTGAATTCGACAGCACCGTCCAGTGGGAGGGTGCCAGCACGGTGAGCGCGAAGCTGCCCTTGAGGTCGGGCTGCTCGAAGCAGGCGTACATGCGTCGGGCGTCGGCAGTTTCGAACTGGGTGTAGCAATACACCTTGTCATCGACGGGATCGACGAAGCGGTGCAGCCCTTCACCGGTTCGACTGAAGCGACACAATGCGCTGATCGTGAGTTGATGCTCGCCCTTCTTGGCGGTGAAGTTCACCTTGTTGTCGGCGAAGGCATCGGCGGGCAGCGGCTTGCCGTCCAGCGTGGCTGAAAGCAGCTTGTCGGCGATCAGATTGAGGTGGGTCTTGCCGGAACTGGCGAGGGCGAAGGTCACCGTCGAGGTGGAGACGAACAGTGCGGTGGGGTCGTACTCGCCAACATCGGCGGTGCCGCTCAGGTCGACATCGACCTGGTAGCCCTTGACTCGAACGACGGCCGATCGGGCGGCGGCTTCATCGCGCGTGATGTTGGCTGGATACATGGCTGGACCTCACAGGGGTGGGTGTGCGTCATGGGGCTGAAGCACAAGGCAAGCTGAGAGGCTACCGTTCACAGCGCCTGGCGCTCAACCTCATGCGCGCTGCGTGAGCGGGCGAATCGCATTGACTACGCCCTTTCTGGGCGTGGTGGTCGCACCGAATCGCTTTGGTGGCGCAAGCTGTTCTCGTGCAGGAGTTGTCCACCTCTGAGGTGATCCATTGGGCGGACGCTGAAGTGCGCCTGGAGCGGGACGGGTCCTTGATGCGGGTGGTGCGAGGGCGGCATTTGGTGGTCGAGCTCGGCTGGGTGAATGCCAGCACGGCTGATCCGTCCCTGGTCACTGACGACGAGGTGGAACACTCGCTGACCACTAATGCCGGACGCCTGCTGCAGCGTGCCGCGATCAATGACGGCTGGCGTAGCCGCTGGGTGCTGGTGCGTGATCATGACGGCTCGGTGCAGGTGGGCGAGAGGCTGCGCGTGCGTCCGGGGCCGGAGTACACCTTGTGGAGTTGGTCGGCTGGGGTGAGCACTGTGATCGTGGTTGCGCCGGCGCATGCGGCCGGCCCGGTGTTGGCTTTCCGGCTGGAGCAGGGCTATTTGGAGTTGGCCGAGGATCCGCAGGAGTCCAGTGCCTGGGTGGAGTATCTGGTGGCTCCGGAGGGCACCGTGTTGGAGACCGGCGATCGGCTGGTGACGGTGCTGGCCGGGCATTGGTATGCCGAGCTGGGCGATGTGGAGTCGCGCATGCCGCCGTGGTCGATGGAAACCCAGCTTGATGAGGGTGTGAGTTGGCTGGCCGATCTGGCTGATTGCGGTCTTGAGGTTCCCGATGAGCTGGTCGTGGAGTATGCCGATGGTCAGGTGAGCGTCGATGGTCCGCCGGGCAGCCACGTCGTCGACATCACTAATCCGCGCGGGTTGAGCCGGGTTGAGTTGGAGTGGGTGCCGCAGCTTGAGGTGGCCCTGCACAAGGTGGTGGACGCAGCGCTGGACCGTGCCGAGCCGCCGAGTGCTGCTGAGGCGTTTTGTGTGCAGATGGCTGCCGACCGGAACACCGTCTGGCTGGGTCAGAACGGTCACGACCTGCTCGATGTGGTGGATTGGGAGTCGTCGGAGTCGCTGTTCGCTGCGGCGTTCGCGTTGATCCGTGGCCGGGCGCTGGGGGAGGGTGCACTGGTCTCTGACGGGTTGCGCTGGCTGGCGCGGCGTCCGGTGGGCCTGGGATATGGCCGGGTGGTGATGGCTGGGTTCTTGGCGTCGGTCAGTGTTGGTTTGGACGCGCAGTCGCGCTGCCTGGAGATGCTCAGCCGTTCGGCTGTGGGACGCACTGCAGCCTTGGAAAGCTCGCTGCTGCATTACCGCAGCGCCGATTTCGGGGCTGGCGAACTGGCCGGTGTCGCCAACCGCCTGGGCGGCTTGATGCCCGGCGACCCGCCGCTGATGAGCTGGACCGAGATGGCTGAGATGGTGGGCCTGTTAGAACTGTGTCCGCCGGAGTGGCCGCACGCCTCCTATTACGCGCAGGTGGCGGCCAAAGTGCGCGGAAAGATCCTGTGCGCCTACGTCAACGGCTGGATCGAAGAGGCCGAACCGCTGGCCTGGTTGCTGCTCACCCCCGAACTCAGCGCGACGGCATAAGTTGGTGGCCACCGGCTACGGGCCGTAGACTCACGCCCGATCACCGGGGCGTAGCGTAGTGGCTAGCGCGCCTGCTTTGGGAGCAGGAGATCGCAGGTTCGAGTCCTGTCGCCCCGACCATTTGTGCTATCACAGCCCGGCGCGGGCCCACTGCTCACTCGCTAGGGGCAATACCCAGTAATGCGAGAGGCTCGGGTGGTCAGAGGAGGCCACCCGGGATGCATGCGATTCGTGGACGGTGATCACGTCCGCGCTGGGCACGATCCGTCAGGCCGCGTGGCAGTGCTTCGGCGGCAACTGAGCGACCCGGGTTGGGGAGCGTGCTCAGTGTTTCGAGCTGTCCACGCGCTGGAGGTAGTGGTCAACCAGGTTGCGCATGGAATCGTCGATGGTCGGTAGATCGCGGTTGTAGAGCGACCCGGTGGCGAGCTGCATGGTCAGCTCGTCGAGGAGGGTGACCCACTCGGAGACGTCCCGTTTGTGCGATCGCCGCGGCGACGTGGTGGCCTGGTCGACGGTCTCGGGGGACACAGGACGCGCCGCCCGGATCCTGGCGTCGGAGAGGATCTATCAGGCTCCAGCGGGAGCGCTCAACGCCTGTTCTTCCACGCGGGCCAGCACCCGCATGAGCAGTTCGGGCCGGGTCGCGACCATCGAAATGACGGTGTCGCGATCGAGGTTCCGCTCGATCTCCTGGCGCCGTTCCTTCTCCCGATCGCTGAGCCGAGCGGTCGGTGAAACGACCTTCACGACCTCGGGTGTGACGCCGACGATTTCGTTCCCGCAGCGCTCGATGGACGCCTCAACCCGGCACCGCGCCGAGCACCAGACCGGACGCCGTCCGCGCCCCTTGTACGTCGCCGGAGCACCGCAGCGAGGGCACCTGAACGTCTTCGCGGCATCGCGACAACCTCTCGCATGCGAAGCTCCTAGTGGGAGGAATGCTGCATTTCATGCTAACGAAATGACTAGGTGAATGCCCGACGTGTGTAATGCATATGGCCACGTCACAAGAGTGGTTTGCGAACCGGAGATTCGCGGGCATGCGGTGTTGACCTGCGGTGGCGAAAGGCCCCAGGTATGGTGTTCGGCGAGGATTGAGTTAGGGCCCCTACGCGGCGGGCGAGGAAAGGGTCAATCGCACTGTGAGGAAGGTTGCGGCGGGGCTGCGCTGAATTGGTCCGCCAAGAGTGGCGGACCCTATCGATCGAGGGCTGGGTGACAGGATGTTCGGGTGACGACCACCCCAGGTGACCAGAGAGTGTTCTTTGCCTACGCAAGCAGTCCTTCGTTGCGGGCGGAGACCATGCGTGAGGCGGTGCGCGCTGTGAAGCGCCTCGGGATCGCCGCCGAGGGTTGGGAAGAGTTGGAGGTTGGCGGACGTCTACTCGTTAGCGCGATCACTGAGCGCATCCAAGCCTGCGACGCTCTGGTTGCGGAGGTGAGTTCACTCAACCCGAATGTTCTATTCGAGGCCGGCTACGCCCTCGCCCTCGGTAAGCAGGTGTACCTCGCCTTAGACGAGTCAGACCAACGTGCTACTGCGAACTGGAAACAGTTCGCGATGGCGGACACAGTCGGCCGAATCGAGTATGGAGGCAACTCGAATCGTCTCGCCGCGCAGCTGGCGAAATTGGTCCACAGCCCGCATGCGGTTCTGGTCGACGAGATGCTCGCAGGCGGAAAGGCGCGCGAAGCAAACGCTGTCTTTGCGCCCGCCGTGCCTCTCAATTTCAACGCCGCTGAACGGCTTCAGGCCCTTCTCGACCGACGCACAGACCTGAAGCTGCTCACCTCAAATGACGACCTAGGGCTAGCGCAGCTCCCTTACTACGTGCGCGAGGTCTACAGGTCCTCGGCGGCCATCTTCCACCTGATGACCTCCGAGCGGATTCAGTCGGAGATCTATGACGCTCGTGCCAGCATCCTCGCGGGAGTTGCAGCGGGGTTCGATCTGCCCACTCTGATGGTCGCTGAAGCAGGCTACACCTGCGCCCTTGACTACAAGGACGTCCTTTTCCTCTACGACTCATCCGCAAAGCTGACCGAGCACGTCGCAGGTTGGCTTGACCATCTGCCTAGTCCGCGTGGTTCCAACAAACGCCTAGGCCGGTTGAAACTTGACATTGAGCTTCCGCTGCGATCGTTCGGGCAGTTCGTGGCCGAGGCAGAACGACACGATCTCACTAACTACTTCGTGCATACGAATGAGTTCGAAGCAGTGATGTCCGGGAGAACGCAGATATTCACGGGCCGAAAGGGTACGGGCAAGACTGCGGCCATGCTCCAGGCCGTCGAGGAACTTCGTAAGGATCGCCGCATCTTGGTCGTGCCGGTCAAGCCAAGCTCGTATGACTTGGCCGGGCTTGTCAACCTCTTGGGGCGCTTCGAGGACTCAGCTCGCCGCGATCACTTCCTTGTCAACTTGTGGATCAACCTGCTGATCTCCGAGATAGCGGTCAGGGTAATCGCGCATGCAGAGGCGCTACCCGCCGGGTTGGGAGGGGACGATCGCATCGCGGCGCTTGCGGAGGCTCTGGACTCAATGGGAGTGGATCAGGAAGCCGACATGTCGACCCGCCTCGATGGGATTCTTGACGACCTCGGGTCTGTAGGCTCCGGCGCGCTTGAAGAGGCCGCAATGAGACTACGTCGCACTTGGACGGGCAGGCAGCAAGAACTGCTGAGAGCTGTCCTGAAGGACTACGACCGCGTGGCGGTGCTTATCGACAATCTCGACAAGACTTGGGAGCGAGGCGTGGATTTCGCTCAACTCTCCCATTTCCTCCTGTCGCTCTTGGTTACCGCGGGTCGGCTTGAGTCGGATTTCTCGAAGCAGCAAAGGAACCTTCCACCGGTCAATCTTACCCTTGCAATCTTCCTCAGGACCGACATCTATGACGTCATCACCGAATTTGCTCGGGAGCCAGACAAGATCAGCCCGCAGCGGGTCCAATGGGGTGACGAGCAGTTGCTCGTGCGTGTCCTCGAAGAACGATATGCGGCCAACCTGATCGACCGAAGGCGGTCCGACCACGGTATGTGGACCGAACTCTTCTGCGATGAAGTTCATGGACTGAGCACCCATGATTACATGTTGTGGAGGGCCTTGCGGCGCCCACGCGACCTCATCTACCTGGGCAACGCAGCGCTGACAACGGCAATCAATCGGCGGCACGACCACGTAATGGCTCAGGACTTCGAGTTCGCAGAGCGTGACTACTCGCGTTTCGCGGTTGAGGCACTACTTGTGGAGAGCCAGCCACAGGGTTTCGATCTCGAGGAGGTTCTATTCGGGTTCGCGGGTCTTGCATCCACACTGGATGAGTCCGAACTGCTGGAGGCTCTCGCCGACGCCCCCGATCCCATGGCCGTTCGCGACTGGCTGATCCGCTCATCGTTCCTTGGCCTGGAGACAAGGGACGAACACGTGATCTACGTCGAGGGTGAAGCCGAAGCCCGCAAGAAGATGACCGCTGCCCGGCGCCTAGCTGACCGTAAAGGAGAGTCGCTCCGAGTTCACGTTCATCCCGCGTTCCGCCCCTACCTTGACGTGCGCGACGATGATCTCCAGATCCTCGGGGTTGTGCACGTACGGTGAACTCTCTGGCGGATATGCGAAGCCGCCCGTTGGGTGCATGACTCGCGCAGGTGCAACTCCTCGGCCGCCGATTGCGTCGTTGGCGGTGCCGTGAGCGGAGTCGCATCACCCCACCCGGGGCATCCGCCCACCGGCAAGTGGTAGGGGCTCGGTGTACGCGGCCGCCTTGTCGGTTCTTGTGTGCGGGAACGGATGGTCATCGCAATCAAGGTCGTCACGCCTGAATCCGACGCGGTATACGCCGCTGCATTCCTCACCATCTATCTTCTGCGAACAGAAGCTATCCGACTCTGCGCAGCATGAGAGTGCATTTCCAGCAGCATGCCAGGCACGGTAAGCCCGGGCTGGAACGGCCAACGACAAGCGCCAGGCTCACATGCTGAATTCCCTGCCCCAGATAAGCCCCAACCGGTCGCCGAGATCGCGGCATCGTGACTATCGTACCGAGTCAAACGCCACTTATGCGTGTCCATCCCTCCGGTTCGAGTCCTGTCTCCCTGACTGTTCGTGCCTCCGCGGGCCGTCAATGCCGGGCAATTGCGCCGCCTCGTGGGCGGATGCCGGAGCGAACTCCCGTGACGTGGGAATATCTCGCTATGGCAGTTTGGGTCTTCGGCATCTGTGCGGTGGCGATCACGCTCATTGCCGTGGCGCGTGAGACCGAGACTGTCCCCGCGAGCGGCAAGCGCATCGCGCTGATGCTGATCCCGGCGGCTATCGTGCTGTTGCTTGGGGCCTCCGCGACCGGCGTGAGGCCGGTCCCGCTAGCTGCAGGCATCTTCGCTCTGACTTGGACGCTCTTGAGCGGGCTTCATCCCGGACGAATCTGGCGAGAGGCAGGCGCGCCTGGACGACACCGCGCCTTCGTGGCTCTCTGGATCGCGATCACTGTCGGTGTGGCGGTGATGCTGCTCACCATTCCGGAGGCTTAACGCCATCGCGGCATCCCACTAGTCAGAGCCGCAGTGGTCGATCAGGGTGGTCGGGTTGAGCCAGACGGATCACCCCAGTGGACTCCACGGCGCGCCTTCGGGGGCTGCATCGCCGGGGGCCAACCGGTAGCTGCCATCGCTGCGCACCGTCAGCACGTTCTGATCAGGCTGGTAGAGCAGCCACTGCTCGACCGGCTCAACGCCGTACACGTGACCTGGTGAAGGGCTGGTCTCCAGGACGCATCCAAGGTCGAAGGTGAACTTCGTCGCCGCATCGTGGCGATTGATCGTGACATCGACCAGTGCTTGCCCGTTGAGTACTTGGAGTGCCCTGTTCATCGTGATGTCGTCAGACTCGTTGTTCGCTAGCTGTACGTCGTGAAGCAACAGAGACCAGTCACAGCAGTAGATCCACAAGTGCCATTGCCCACGCACGTGCGCCAGTCGCCGCAGCGCCGTGGTGGGTGCGCCCGTGATGTGGAGCGGCATTCGGCGAGGTTCGTCGATCTGAAGGCTCGGTGATCCGAATTCAAGGGTGATAAACGAACCGTGGCCTTTGCTGACCAACCACGACGGCACGCCAAATAGGGGTGCGAATGCTGCTTCGGCGAGGTTCACCCGCTGATCATGTCACGGCGTCGTTGGACAGGCAGACGAGGCGCAGAGGTCACCGACCTCAAAGGCGTGCATGCATGTGGGAAGTTGCTGCGCGCGAATACTGACGCGGTATGTGACGGGTACTTCGGAGGCCTTCGAATGCTGCGCGAACTCCGACGTACCGCGAAGGTGAATCGGAGGCTCGCGATTTCGGCTGAGGAACGCTTGGAAGCGATCGTCCGGCGGGTGGCTGATGTCGTGGAACTAGCGTCAGCAGGCGTTTTCGAAAGCGCCCTCTCAACGACTCCCGCGCAAGCGATGCACGCGATGACCGTCGAAGGAGCCGCTGAGGAGTCGGTCGAGGGCGGCGAGGGTGCGATGGAGGCGGACACTTTCGGTATTGCCTTCACATGGGTCGCGCGGGATCGACTTCGTGGCGATATTCGAGTGGTGATTGATGAGAGCCAGACGGTGCTCTCAGCGATGGCTTCGGTACGAACGAACTGAAGACCAACCCTCGGAGGGAATCGGGGTCCGAAATCGCAAGGGGGCAGGGCCTGAGGCTCGCCTTCAATCGCGTGCCTCCTGGCAGATTTCGCGCTCTACCGCCTGCGAATGGAATGCTGCTCTCGCGACTATGAAAGGACGCGGCCCTCGGCCCAAGATCGACGAGCGTGATGAGTTCGTGCGTCGGCTTCGCGACGGTTTTCGTCTTGCGGACGCCTTTGGGGATGCAGCCGGTTGGTGGCGAGACGCCGAGTTGATGAGTCAGCTTGGCGGGGCTCTCGCGGAGTTGTGCGAAGGCGCCGAGCCTGAGGCCATCTTGGCCCCGCAGTCACGCGGCATGCTCGTGGGTGCGCTCGTGGCCCAGCACCTCGGTATCGGTCTCATTGAACTACGCAAGGAAACCGACCGTCTCGACGATACCGATGGATGGCTGGTGGCGCGGACACCGCCCGACCATCGCGATCGTAACCTTGAACTCGGAATTCGACGTGGTCTCTTGGCTCCGGGTACCCGGGTCCTGTTCGTTGACGATTGGATAGAAACCGGGGGCCAGATGCAGGCAGCCCACGCGATCACCGAGCTGGCACACGCCCACTGGTGCGGCACCGCTGTGATCGTCGATGCGTTGGCCGAACCGCGGCTGCGTTATGAGTTCACAGTGCGGTCGTTGACTCAACTTCGCGATCTCTAGGTCGGCATCGGCTGCGGGCCGTTTCGAGGCCAGCGCGTAACCGGGCGTTTCGTAGATGAGGTCGCGCCCGGGCAGCCGTAAGGCTGCCTTTCACCCTCGCCTGTGGCCGGCTCGGCGCTCACCGATCCTGGTGCTCCGCAGGATGACAGTATCCGGTCAGTCCTGATCGTCGTCGTCACCCTGCCAGTCCGGCACAGTGCCAGTCACCACCTCGGCGATATCAACCCATCTCGGCCTCTGACCACTGAATGCCGCCGTCGCCTGCACCGCGAAGCCAACCGTCTTGTTGCCGTGGCGATCGAGGAACTCGACGCCCAAGCGACCGGGCCGGACCTCCTCAATATCGGTCGTCGGAATCCGCCTCACTCCCCACGGATGGATGACCCTTACCTCGACGGAATCCACTTCGACACGAGCGGTCCACACGCACCACACGAACAAGCCGGCCAGACCGATCATGCCGATCGCCCAGGGCAGCTGATCGGACGGCAAGCCCTGCGTCCAATCGGGGTTGAAGGCTTGTGGAACGGCGATCATCGCGGCCAGGCTCAATAGGGCAATGACTGCAGCCATCCGCACCCACAAGCGCGGACGCCACACCCTGACATCGGTCCACCTCACCCCGAGCCTCCTTGGGATCAAGCCTAAGGTTCGCACGCTCAGTCGGTGACCTTGAACCGCGCGAACCCCCGCACTTCAGGACGCGGTGCGGTACGCAAGCCCCAGGGTCGGGTCTGCTGCATCTTTTTGGTGGGCAGGCCGAACTGATGCCCACCGAGGTCTGCCTGCCTGAGCGGAACAGACCTACGAATTCGCGACGAAGAACTCCAACGCATCCTGAGCCCGAAAGTGACTCGGGTCCATGTGCTCTCCGGTCACATCAATAACCTCGTGAGCAGTCACTGAGCCGAGCAGGGTACGGAAAGCATCGGTGTGAATCGCCCGAGGCGTCGTCGTGTCGTCGGCCGACGCCGTGAACAGCAGCGGCACCCCGGCGAACGCCGACGCAGGCTGACTCATCGGGTTGTGATCGAGCATGTCGGCCTCGATACCAGCGTAGGCCGCCTGCATGGTCGGAAACCTGGTCGGCTGGGCCCACCGGGGACGCATGTCGCACGACGGATGAGCCAGGTACGCCGCGCGAATCGGAATGACCTTCTTGGCAATCGCGGTCAGCGTGGTGCCGCCACCCATCGAAATGCCGTAGCAGTAGGTCTGCGGGTCCAGCTCGAACTTCTCCACCATCAACCGATGCACCTCGGCCAGTTCGGAGAGGGCCGTGTCGTTTGCCCAGGCATTGCCACCCAGATCAGGAAATACGACGGTGAACCCGGCCGCCCCCAGAGCGTCCCACGACGGAACCATGGAGGCCGTCTGCGCGATCTCTGCACCAGAAGACTCATGGCCGTGCAGCGCAATCACCAGCTTGCCGTTGGGCTTGTCAGGAGTGCGAATGACGAGTGTGTCGGTGCTCACACCGGGCAACGAAGAAGACGGCATACCTCGATGCTAGGACGCCGATCCCTGCGGCGACCGACACGACCGCAGTGCGACCCTCGCCCGCATCACCACTAGGCTCTTCGCATGCCCATCTCCCGCGACGCACTCATCTCCATCCTGGCCGAGGCCGACCCGGTGGGGTTGATCGCAGGCGGTGCTCCGGCCGATGAGTACGCCCGCGAAGCCGACGCGATCCTCGAACTCCACGGCGTGGTCACCCTCACCGAAATCACCGGTGTCTTCGCGGTGAGCTTCAGCGAGCCCGGTGCCTGCCCGCGCGAGACCGCGCGCTGGATCGTCGAGCAGATGGCTCAGCGCGGCTGAACTCACCGCTTGCAGAGCGCAACTCGTCCGTGCTCAAGCGCGGCGAGCTGCCGTCCGGGGTACCTCTCAGCTACTCCCACACCGCAATGTTGCGCCGCGTGGGCTGCCCAACGCTGGGCGCGAACAGTTCCGGGGAGCGGGCGCGAAGGCGTTCGATGTCGTCGAAGACAGCCCGCAGATGCGCGCGCATGAGCGGACGGGCTTCAGCGGCACCACCGGTGAGGAGAGCGTCGAGCACCTGGTTGTGCTGCACCGTGAAGTCGTGAAGAGACCGGTCGTGCAGGCCGAGCCGACGGGCCCGGTCCAGGTGCGCTTTTGCCGCAACCACTGATTGCCAGGTGCCTTCGTGATGAGCGAGCCTCAGCAGGCCGTGATGGAACTGCTCGTCCAGCCGGAAGAACGCATCGAGGTCATTCTCGGCGTCTTCCTGTTGCAGGAGATTCTCACGCAGTTCCTGGACCACCTCGGGGTCGGGATCGGCAGGGATGTCTTCCATGGAGGCCAACTCCACGGCCTCGCGCAAGAACTGGGCATCAGCTACGCGTTGAGCATCGACGCGCGAGACGAACGATCCGATCTTGGGGAACACCTGAACCAGCCCGTCCTGGGCGAGCATGATGAGCGCCTCACGTACCGGAGTGCGCGACACCCCAAGCTCAGCAGCGAGCTCATTCTCTGACAGTGGTGCGCCGGGCCCGAAGTCGAGTCCGATGACCCGCCGCCGCAGTTCGTCGTAGACGGCGCGGCGGTTGGTTCGTGTGGGTCGAGTCGACATGGTGTGATTGTAGGGGTGTCGGTCCTTCGGGAGTGCGGTGGAGGTCATGTCAGCGCGGCTTGCATGTCGATTGTGGTGATATGCCACCGGCCGAGGTTGGCGACGAGGGCATCGGTGCCGGTGAAGATCAGGTTCGTCGGGTTAGACAGGGTGTGCCCGATCGGGTCTTCGTAGATGGTGGTGACGCCGCCATCTGACTCCAGTCGCAGGATCACCGAGGGGTAGTAACAGGCGGTGTAGAGCCGTCCGTCGGGACCGAAAGCCAGCCCGTCAGGGACCCGGTTTCCCAGCGTCCAGATTCGCTCGATGGCCCCGGCCGAGCCGTCGGGCAGAATCGCTACCCGGCACACTGCTCGCGAGGCGGATTCGGCCACATAGAGCCACTGTCCGTCCGGGGAAATCGCCACCCCGTTGGCGAAGTGGAACGGTCCGGCGCACCACAGCTCGCTGGAGTCATCAGCCGATATGCGATAAATCCCACCGCCGCCGGTCTCGGCGTCGCCGTCGCTGTCGGAGAAATACACCACCCCCTCGGCGGTGATGTCCAGAGCATTGGGGTAGACCAATGGTCGGCCGCCGACGGTCTCGTCGACCACGACCTCCGGGCCCTGCCCGGTACCGACGGCCAGACGCCGCACCTGGCGGCGCACTGCGTCAAGCCAGAACACCTTACGATCACGACTGAACCGCAGACCGAGAATGAAACCGCCAGGGTTCTGGTCGATCAGCTCGATGGAGCTGGTGGCCAGATCGATGCGGTAGAGCTGCCCGGCTTCGCCACCGCACCACAGGCTGCCGTCGACTGGGTCGAGATCCAGGCCTTCAGCGTGGTCCAGGACGGGGGACGTGCGAAAGCCGTCGAAAATGACGCGCGCACTGTCCACGGGGAGTAAGGGAGCCGATGTTGTCAAGGCAGTCATCCTTGTCTCGCGATTGACCTTCGTGCCGCCGATGGCGCTACCGCAGCAGTCGCTAGAGGCAACCTTCCGATTCGAGCCGCGCCCTCATTGCTTGTATACAATACGTGTCTACCAGGCGCCGGTCAATGGAACACGCGCAGGCTCGGCAGGGAGTTGACACTGCTATGGCACGACTTGTATACAAGAGTCGTACTGAAGTTGACCGCCTTGTGCGTCACCCCGCGCACCCGAGTCAGAGAGGCACCTGATGCACGAGCTCAACCTGCCTCGACTCGCGCTGGACGCGCTGGACCAAATGGACGCCGACGTCCGCCCGCCGGTCGACCCCCGCAGCCTGCGTCTCCGCGTACTCCACTTCGGGCTGGGGGCATTCCATCGCGCTCATCAGGCTGTCTATACCGAGAACGCCAACGCGCAGACCGGCGAGCAGTGGGGCATCGTCGATGTTGCACCATCAACGGCGCGGGCCGCTGTGGCCCTGCGGCAGCAAGACTGCCTGTACTCCGTCACTGATCGAGAGCCCCGCGGCTTTCGCACTCGGGTGGTGGGCTCCGTCGTGGACGCGCTGTTCCTGCCTGAGGCCACCGACCAGATCCAGCACCTGTTCGCTTCACCAGAACTGAGCACGGTCACGTTGACCATCACCGAAAAGGGCTACTACCGGCGTCCCGACAGCGGGCGGCTCGACCAGGCAGCAGCACCGATAGCCGCCGACCTCGCGGCAACGGCGACCGACGAAAGCGCCCTACTGACCGTTCTGGGACAGATCGCCCTGGGTCTGCGCACCCGATTTCGACTGACCGAAGCACCCATCGACATCGTGTGCTGCGACAACATGGCCAACAACGGTGCGATCCTGGCCGGTGTCGTGGCCGACTTCGTCGAGGCATCGGGCTGGCCGGACAAAGATGCGCTGCTGGAGTGGATGACCCATTCGGTGTCGTTCCCGGCAACCATCGTCGACCGCATCGTGCCGGCCACCACCGATGCAGACCGCGACGCCGCCTCCGTGGCGATCGGCTTCCGCGATGAGATGGCCGTCGTCGGTGAGCCTTACCGGCAGTGGGTCCTCGAAGACACCTTCGGTGCGCCGCGTCCGCAGTGGGAGCGCGACGGCGCGCTCTTCGTTCCGGATGTCGCTCCCTACCAACTGATGAAGCTGCGCCTGCTGAATGGTGCGCACTCCGCGATTGCCTACCTCGGTCTGGCTGCAGGCTGCACCACCGTGGCTGATGTCATGCGAACCGCCTGGGGTGCCGACCTCGTACGCGCCTTCGGACGTGAAGTGGCACCGACCCTGCCCGAAGCAGGGCTGGACCCGGCGGCCTATGTAGAGGCTCTCGTGGAGCGATTCGCGAACCCCTCCATGAACCATCTGCTTCGCCAGATCGGCTCGGACGGCTCGCTGAAGCTACCCGAGCGCTGGTTGGACACGCTGCGCGAACTGCGCGCAGCCGGCCAGGTCACCCCGGTCTTGGAGACCGCCCTGGCGGCCTGGGTGCAGGCGACGCGCCCGTCCGCCGACGGTGCCCAGCAGTTCGGCACCACCGATCCGGCTGCCGGTGCCCTCGCCCAGTGCTGGGTTGGACCCGCCGCTGTCACCCAGCGCGTCAGCGCACTGCTGAGAGTGCTCGGCGCAGCAGACCTTGCCGACTCAGCCGACCTCACCGACGCGGTGGCGCAACGGTTGGACTCGGTGGCGAACGGAAGGGTCGAGCTGTGACCAAGCACGCACGGTGCGCGCCTGAAGTGCACGACTCGGCAAGAGATGGAGATGCAGCATGAAGGCTGTCGTAGTGCATGGCGCGGGTGACCTTCGGGTGGACGAGCGCCCCGACCCGGTTCCCGCCCCCGACGAAGTGGTCGTCGCCATGGAGTGGGGTGGGATCTGTGGCTCTGACCTCGCCTACTGGCGGGACGGTCGTTCGGGCACCGCAGCCTTGAAGCACCCGATGGTCCTCGGCCACGAAGTGGCCGGACACATCGTGGAACTCGGCGATGCGGTCACCGACCTGCAGGTGGGCCAGTCGGTCACGTTTCAGCCAGCTCAACTCCTGGGAGATGGACTCATGCCAGCGCGCCTGGCCGGACGGACCAATCTCTATCCCCGGGTGCGCTACTTCGGTTCGGCGGCCTTCACGCCTCACACTGACGGAGGTTTCAGTCAGCTCCGCGCCGTGCGAGCCGAACAAGTCCGCCCCCTGCCTGCCGGTGTGAGCACGCGCCAAGGCGCGATCGCCGAGCCACTGGCAGTAGCCATGCACGCCGTCGGGCGAGCCGGCGATGTGGCCGGCCGCAACGTTGTCGTCAACGGCTGTGGCCCGATCGGCTCCCTCGTCGTCGCTGCCCTGAAGTTCGCCGGTGCAGCTCACGTGATTGCCGCCGATGTTGCACCGTATGCCTTGCAGGTAGCCAAGGCCATGGGGGCAGACCAACTCGTGGATCTGGGACGGGTGTCCCTGCCCGAGGGCGAGGACCTGGTCTTCGAAGCATCCGGAGCCGCCAGTGCGCTGGGGGCAGTGCTGCAAGCTGCCGCCAAGGGCGGCACGGTGGTTCAGGTAGGGAACCTTCCCGGAACCGCGGTGCGTGCGGTGCTCGGAGACCTGGTCACCCGCGAGATCACGTGGATCGGCTCCTACCGATTCGCCGCAGAGATCGATGATGCGGTCGCCGCGCTCGGTGCCGGCCTGGTGGTCGATCCACTGATTACCCATGAGTTCGAGATCGAGGACGCTGAGCAGGCCATGGCGGTCGCCGCCAGCGACGAGAGCTCGAAGGTATTGCTCAAGTTGTCGCAAACCACTGCCGGGAACCAGCCCGCGTCGGTGGCGAACTAGGGCCGAAGGAGTGCCAATGACTGATCTGATGGCTGCACTGAGCCTTCACCGGATCGTTCCGGTCGTCGTGATTGACGACGCTGGTTGCGCTACCGGCTTGGCCGAGGCGCTGATCACCGGCGGCCTGCCGGTCGCCGAAGTCACCTTCCGTACCCCGTCCGCCGCTGAGGCGATCCGGATCATCGCCCAGCGTGGTGATGTCATCGTCGGGGCGGGAACCGTCCTCACCCCGCAGCAGGTCGATGTGGCCGTCAGCGCCGGGGCCTCCTTCATCGTGTCCCCGGGCTTCAGTCGCGCGGTCGTGGATCGGTGCGCCCACCATGGCGTACTCGCGCTGCCCGGCGCCGTCACCGCGACCGAGATTCAAGCCGCGCTCGAGGCAGGTCTGGACGCGGTCAAGTTCTTCCCTGCTGCCACCTCCGGTGGACCTGAGGCGATACGGGCGCTTACGGGGCCCTTCCCGGATCTGCGCATTGTCCCCACCGGTGGGATCGGCCTGTCGAACCTGCGTGACTACCTCTCGATTGACGCCGTGGTCGCGGTTGGAGGCTCCTGGATGGTTCCCAGGGAACTCATCGCACAGGGGGCCTTCACCGAAATTGCTCGACTCGTGTGGGAGGCAGTCGAGTTGGCTGCCCTGGCGCGGGTCACCTGAGAAGGAACGAGGCGACGATGCTGAAGATCAAGCCGGCGGCCGAGTGCCGCTACGACATCCTCTCCTTGGGGGAGGTCATGCTCAGACTCGACCCCGGCGAGGGGCGGATCCGCACCGCGCGTGAGTTCCGCGCCTGGGAAGGCGGGGGAGAGTACAACGTCGCCCGCGGTCTGTGCCGCGTGTTCGGCTACCGGGGTGCGATCGCCACAGCGCTGGCCGACAACGAAATCGGGCATCTGATCGAGGGTCTCATTCTTGCCGGAGGGTTGGACACTCAACACATTCAGTGGTTTCCCTATGACGGCATCGGACGCCAGGTGCGCAACGGCCTCAACTTCACCGAGCGAGGGTTCGGCCTACGAGGCGCAGTGGGTGTATCCGATCGGGCACACACCGCAGCGAGTCAGCTCAAAGCCGACGATATTGATTGGGACGAGCTCTTCGGGCAGCAGGGGGTTCGTTGGCTGCACACCGGCGGCATCTTCGCCGGTCTCAGCCAGAGCAGTGCAGAGACCGTGCTGGCGGCAGTGAAGGCGGCGAAGCGACACGGCACCGTGGTGTCCTATGACCTCAACTACCGTCCAAGCATCTGGCGAGCAACCGGCGGGCCGGCGCGAGCCCAAGAGGTCAATCGGGAGATCGCGCGCTACGTCGACGTCATGATCGGCAACGAAGAAGACTTCACCGCAGCCCTGGGCTTTGCGGTGGCTGGACTCGACGACGACATCTCCACGATCGAGGTGGACAGCTTCGCCGCCATGATCGCCACGGTGGTGCAGAGTTACCCAAATTTCGCAGTCGTTGCGACGACTCTGCGTACGGTTCACAGTGCGTCGGTGAACGACTGGGGAGCAATCGCCTGGTCAGCCGATAGCGGCTTGGTGCGGGCAAAGCACCGGCTAGGCCTCGAAATCCTAGACCGCGTTGGCGGCGGAGATTCCTTCGCGTCGGGTCTGATTCACGGGCTCCTCGACGCGCAGGACCTGCAGGTCGCGGTGGAGTACGGCGCCGCCCACGGGGCTTTGGCCATGACCACGCCTGGCGACACCAGCATGGCGACGCGGACCGAAGTCATCAAGCTGGCCTCAGGTGGCAACGCGAGGGTTGATCGCTGACTCAGTGGGGCAAGCCTCGCGCTGTTGGCGTGGCTGGTTGCAGGCGCTCGACCCCGGCCGCAATGCGCTCGGGGAGCCCCAGTTGTGGCTCTCTTTGCCCGGCATTGCAGGGTCTCTCGGGTGCCAGCATTGCAGTGCGATAACGACTCCCGGGACGGTCCCCACAAGGGCTAGACACGAGAATACAAGTGATGTATACAAGTACTTGGGTATATGCGCAGCCGCTGAGCTAGACCACTTCGGCAGCCATGACTCACCATGGCATTCAGCTTCAATGAGGAGGACAGATGGGAATGGGAACACGTCGGGCATTGATTGCATCGATCGCGCTCGCGGTCATGCTCCCGCTCGCGGCCTGCACCAGCACTGAGCCCACCGGCTCAGGGTCTGCTGGTGGCAAGACCGGCGACTATGTGATCGGTTTCAGCAACTCGTTCAATGGCAACACCTATCGACAGTCGATGGAGAAGTACGCCAAGGACGCTGCTGAAGAGCTGATGAAGACCGGTGAAGTGAAGCAGTTGATCTTCGCCGAAGCCAACCAAGACAACAACAAGCAGATTCAGCAGATCCAGAGCTTCATCCTGCAGAAGGTCGATGCCATCATCGTTGACCCAGGATCCGCGACAGCGCTCACCGGAGTCGTTCAGGAAGCCTCCGACGCGGGCATTCCGGTCATCGTGGTGAACGACGGCCCGATTGAATCCAATGCCGATAACGTCTACCAGATCAGCTTCGACGCGGTCGCCCAGATGAAGACTCTTACCGATTACATCGCCAAAGGCATCGGTGGCAAGGGCAACATGATCGAGTTGCGCGGCGCTGAAGGCGACGCCTTTGACGCGAAAGCCCACGAGGGCGTGGTGGATGCGCTGAAGGCCTACCCCGACATCAAGGTGGTCTCCGAGATCTACACCGACTGGAACGGATCCAAGGCGCAGACCGAACTGGCGGCGGCTTTGCCGAACCTGGTCAAGCAGTACGGCAAGATCGACGGTGTTGTGAATCAGGGAGGCGACTCCTACGCCGCAGTGCAGGCATTCCGTCAGGCCGGTGCCGATCTCCCCATGATCGGTGGCGACAACCGTGGCTTCTTCTTGAAGTGGTGGGCCAACGAAGCACCTGCTGGCTATGACACCTTGTCGGTCTCAGCGAACCCGTGGGACGGTGCGAGCGCCGTTTACGTCGCCGCTGACATTCTGTCCGGCAAGCACCCCGTGCCGCACAATATGATCCACCCCTTCGGCACGATCACCAAGGATGACGTTCAGCAGTACAAGGACGTCGCTGACGAGGCGATCGCAACGCCGACCTACGACCGCGAGTGGGTCAGGTCCAACCTCTACCAGCAGTAAGGACGAGCATCCACCTTCCCCGGAGATGCTGAACGACGATGACGGTGGGCTGCCATTCTGTCAGGTGGTAGCCCACCGCCATGTCCGTCACATCCACACAGGTACCGCCACCCCGAAGGCAACAGGAAGAACGAGGGAGAAGTTGCATGGGATCCTCGGCCCCGCAGACAACCACTGCTGGAGCAGCCGCGGCTCGATCGCTTGAGCCGCTGCTCGAACTCCGCGATATCGACAAGTCTTTCGGAATCACCCAAGCGCTATCCGGGGCCGATCTGGAGATCTTTCCCGGCGAGGTGATCGGCCTCGTCGGCCCCAACGGCGCAGGCAAGAGCACGCTGATCAAACTGGTCACCGGCGTCATGGAGCCGACCGCAGGGGTGATCCGGGTCAAGGGCCGTGAAGTGGCCCAAATCTCCCATCGCGAGGTGGCTCAGCTCGGCATCTCGTGTGCGTATCAAGACCTGTCGTTGTGTACCAATCTGGCGGTCTATGAGAACTTTGCGATCCTGAACATGGACCACACGCTGTGGGGTCCGGTGGGGTGGCGCAAAGCCAAGATGGCCGAGGCCAGCGCACTGCTGGAGCGTTTTTTCCCGGGTAACGGGATCGATGTCTCCAGGCCAGTCTCAGCCCTCACTCTCGCTGAGCGGCAGATGGTCGAGATCTGCAAGGCACTCATGAATGAGGGTCTCGGCCTTCTTATTCTGGACGAACCGACCTCCGCACTGTCGGCGAATCGTGCTGATCAACTCCATAGCGCCGTGCGTGAGATATCGCGGACCGGCGTGGCGGTCATCTACATCTCCCACAAGCTGGACGAGATCCAAAAGATCTGCGACCGCATCGTCCTGCTCAAGAATGGAACCAACGCCGGCGAGTTCGACCCGCGTGAGATCAGCTCAGACGAATTGGTCAACATCATGGGTGGCGAGGTTCGGGTCCGAGATCTTTCCCGTGATCGCACCTCGATGGTTGGCGCCTCGCTGGTGTCGGCCCATGAACTCAACTCCGCAGGCTTGACCGACATCAGTGTCGAGGTGAAATCCGGCGAGATCGTGGGAATCTCCGGCCTGGTTGGCAGCGGCCAGACGGCGCTGCTGAAGGCCATCTTCGGTGCGCGCCAGGGCCGTAAACAGGGGCTCGTGGTCAACGGTCAGGTTGCCTACGTGAGCGGCGACCGTGCCGGGGAGGGTGTGTTTCCGCTGTGGAGCATCCTCGACAACATCATGGTCTCGAGTCTTCGATCGGTGACCCGTCTGGGACTACTCAACCGGGTGAAGTCCCGAGGAGTTGCCCAGCACTGGTTCGATCGGCTGCGGTTCCGAGCCGAGAACGTCGACAGCCCCATCACCTCGCTTTCGGGGGGTAATCAACAGAAGGCGCTGATCGCCCGCGGCCTCGCCTCCGGCGCCGACATCCTGCTGCTCAACGACCCCACCGCTGGGGTCGACATCGAGACCAAGCAGGAGATCTACACCCTGCTGGCCGAAGCCAAAGCGGCGGGCAAAGCCGTCGTCTTGCACAGCACCGAAGACGTCGAGATGGAGATCTGCGACCGCGTGTACGTCATGCGAGAGGGTCGCGTCACCGCAGAACTGGCTGGCGAAGACGTCACCGTCCAAAATGTGGTGCGCGCATCCTTTGCCGAGGTCGACCAGGTGGATCAGCAAGAGAAGGCCGCGCCGTCGCGGCTGGCCGGCCTGTTGCACTCCCGGCTTGTGCTGCCTGTGGCTGCGATGGTGATCATCTTCGCCCTCAACGCCATCGTGAATCCGAATGTGTTGTCACTGAGCAGCACTCGGCTGCTGCTGAGCACCGCAGTGCCCCTGGTCTTCGCCGCTCTCGGCCAGATGTTCATTGTTGCCGCCGGCGATATCGACATGGGCAATGGCTATTCCATCGGACTGACGAATGTCCTGGTTGCGGTGATTCTCAGCCAGAACTTCTTGGTCGGCCTGGTCAGCCTTCTTCTATTCATCGGCGCCTACGCCGCCATGGGAGCCCTCATTCACCTGCGGCGACTGCCGGCGATCGTGGTGACCTTGGGTGCGCAGTTCATCTGGCTGGGAATCGCGCTGATCATCGCACCGGTACCCGGGGGCAGCAGCCCCAAATGGCTGAGCAGCTTCTACAACTCGGGCCTGCTCTACATCCCGATGCCAGCGGTGTTGTGCATCGCCGCGGCGGCCGTCACCTGGTTCGTCATCTTCCGCTGGAAGTACGGAATGGTGCTGCGCGGCATCGGCAACAACCAAGACGCGATCGAGCGTTCGGGTTGGTCCTACCTGGTGGGGAAGATGGTGAACTACGCCCTTGCCGGCCTGATGGTCGTGTTCGCAGGCCTGTTCTTCACTGCCGTCACCTACGCCGCAGATGTCAACACCTCGGTTGCCTTCTGCATGATGAGCATCGCCACGGTGATCGTTGGCGGGTGCGAGATGGCTGGCGGCGTCGTCGAACCGATCGGGGTGGTGGCAGCCGGTATCGCCATGTCCTTGATCACCTCGCTGCTGATCTTCGTCCAGGTGGATTCGAATCTGCAGGTGGCCGTCACTGGTTTGATCATCATCGGGGTTTTGGCTGCCCGAATGCTCACGAGAAGGAAGGCATCCGTAGCATGAATCGAGTCGCAGAGTTCGCGCGCAGGCATCCGGCCGTCTGGCCGATCCTGGGATGCCTGGTCTTCTTCGTGTTGATTGGTGGCCTCACCGGCAGCATCGATCCGACCGTAGTCTTCACCGCAGCCCGGCTGGCCACCTTCGCCGCGCTGCTCGGTCTGGCGCAGATGATCGTGGTCACCAGCGGCGACGGCGCCATCGACCTCTCCCAGGTGTATGTGCTGACGTTGTGCGCCTACGCCTCCACCACCCTGATGGACATCAACCCCGTGCTGGGCTTCATTGCCGCTGTCTTGATCGGCGGCCTGGCGGGCTTGCTGAATGGGTTGATCAACATCTATCTCAAGGTGCCTGCCATGGTCACGACCTTGGCCACCGGGTATTTGTACTTCAGTGTGGTCCTGGTGGGTTCCTCCCACATGAAGGTGCTGCCGCAGCAAGACTTCGTGACTCTGGTCACCGGCAGTGTCGGCCCGGTGTCCAACCAGACCATTCTGGTCGCCGTGGTTGCCCTGATCCTGGCCGTGGTGCTGTACCGGACGTCGTACGGCAAGCAACTTCATGCGGTTGGCCAGAATCGAACCGCTGCTTCACTGGCGGGGATTCCGACCCCACGGGTAGTCATCACCGCCTTTGTCACCGGAGGGCTGCTCAGTGGCCTCGCCGGAGTGGTCGCAGCCGCCGTCATGGGAGGTGCCTTCCAGGACATGGGTCTGGCCTACTTCTTGCCATCGGTGGCAGCAACCTTCGTGGGCGGCACCGCCGCCTCGGGGGGTCGATCCAGCGTGCTCGGTGTCGCCTTCGGTGCGTTGATGATGACTCTGATGTCGTCATTCCTGAACACCGCAGAGAACACCTTCGATCTGGTTTCGGGCATCAAACAGCTCATCATGGGCGCCTTCTTGGTGCTGATCCTGTTCGTGTCCGTCGCCGGCACGAAGCGTCGCCGAGGCCGGGTCGGCACCGTGTCGACACTGAAGCCATCCGCAGCCAGCTGACATCTGTGGCGAGCTCGCTGGCAGCGGGCTGCAATCTGAAGGAGTAGCCGTGAAGATGGGTTTTCGCTGGTATGGCGAGGGGAACGACACCGTCTCCCTTGACGAGATCCGCCAGATACCCGGGGTAGAGACGATCGTATGGAGTCTGCACCACCGGCAAGCAGGTGAGGCCTGGGAGACCGCCGAGATCGAATCAGCCATGTCAGCGATCACTCAGCTGCCGCAGGACTCGGCTCAGCGTGGCGTCACCAAGCGACTGGACGCTGAGGTTGTTGAGTCGGTCAACGTTCATGAGTCGATCAAACTGGGCCGCACCGTGCTGGGACTGAGCCGCGACGAAGCCATCCAGAACTACATCACGACCCTCGAGCACCTGGGTAGTGCTGGGGTCAAGGTGGTCTGCTACAACTTCATGCCCGTCTTCGACTGGCTTCGAACTCAGATGTGGCACCCGCTGCCGGACGGCTCAACAGCGATGTTTTATGAGAAGGCGGTCGTCGATCGGCTGTCCCCACAGGCATTGATCGATGAGATGGCTGCGAACTCCGATGGGCTGACGCTGCCCGGATGGGAGCCGGAGCGGCTGGCGAGCTTCCATGAACTCAACGACGCCTATCAAGGCTTCACCCACGCCGACATGTACGCCAACTACAAGTACTTCCTCGACGCGGTCATCCCGACCTGTGAGGAGTACGACGTTAAGCTCGCAGTCCATCCCGACGATCCGCCGTTCGACCTGTTCGGCTGGCCGCGGGTCGTCTCAACGAAGGCGGACCTGGCCACGGTGCTCTTACTCAACGACAGTCCCTACAACGGCCTGACGCTGTGCCTGGGTTCGTTCTCGGCCAATCCGGTCAACGATGCCGTTGATGCCGTGAAGACGTTCATGGATCGCATCCACTTCAGTCACGTGCGCAACATCAAGCACTCAGCCAACGGGGACTTCGTCGAAGTCGCCCATCGAGCCCAGGAGGGCGACGTCGACACCGTCGGCGTCATGCAGGCCTACGCCGAAGCGGGATTCTCCGGCTACCTCAGGCCCGACCATGGCCGCCATCTGTGGGACGAGAACACCACCCGGCGACCTCGACCGGGCTACGGCCTTTACGACCGGGCACTGGGAATCCAGTATCTGCTCGGCGTGTGGGACGCCACCATCGCGAGCCGGCGGTCGCTTGCCTGATCGCCGGGACTGCTGCTGACCGGACCCATACCGCTCGCGGAGCTGTTGAGCAGCTGGCTGGGTGTGGCTGAGGTCACCACAGGTGAGCTATAGCCGCCTCCAACGCAGCGACGCGGTCGGACGGATCGCCAGTGATCTCGACCACCGATGCTGCGCCGATCAGGTCGGTATCGACATAGTCCAGCAGCGCATCGTTCATGGCGACTCGCAGTTCTAGATCCTCGTCGGCCGACACCTCGATCAGGTCGCGATCGTTCAGGGGCAGCACCGCCACAACGTCCACACCGGCCATCGCTGCAGCAGCCCGGTCGAGCAGACGCTGCGTCGGCGTCCCGCCGCGAGTGGGTCGGCCCAACCGCTCCAGCGCCTCGAGGTAGGCCAAGAAGTCCAGCGGGCCGCGCTCAACAACGAGCTGCCCGCCGTCGTGATCCTCCAGACGTTCGGCGCTGATCACGAACTGCGCGGCAAAGGTCGCCGCATCGGGCTCATCCGGAGCATCATCGAGAAGCTCGTAGACATCACCGAACACCTCGAAATCGGGGTGACGCCCCGCGAAGTCCGAGATCAAGGTGCTCTTGCCGCTGGCGTGGGTTCCGGAGACAACGATCCGCATCCACCGACCATAGACGCCTAGGCTGGGCCCAGCCGCGTATCGCGGCACCAGAGAGTAGGAATTGTGGCCAAGCCGACCAGTGAACCGGAGCTGCGTGATGCCGACGCCTTCGTCAACGAGCACTGCGGCTACACCGACCTGACTCGCGCCGACCGCCACGCCGTGCGCGACATCGTGCGAACCTCCTTCCCGATCGGCAGTTCCTCCCACGAGCTGTGGAGTCAGTTCTCCGACACCACTGTCTTCATCCGCCGCCTGATCGACGCCTCGCCCGACGATCCGCCCCAAGGCATCATCGGTGCCGGCATCGTGATGAGCTACCCAGCCGACCAATACGACTACCTGGCCTATCTGGTGATCCATCCCGACTTCCGCTACCGCCGACGCCTGTTCAGCCGCGGCGTCGGCATGCACCACGGCACGATCCTGGTCCGCTACGTCTATGACGTGATGCGCTCCCGGGTGAGCCCGGCACGCCTGCAGGGCTCGTTGATCATCGAACCCGCCGGAACCCCCGCGCGATGGTTCTACCTGAGGGCGTTCCCGCTGAATGTGTACCCGCTGAAGACCGTCGATGCCGAGAACATCATCTCGGTCGGCTACGACGGGCTCGTGCTGGGGTGAGTACCACTAACCCCTGGACGCCGATGCTCGCGGCCTGAAGACTGGCACCCCGCGATCCCAACGAAGGGAACACCATGTTCGAGGTCTTCAGCACCCCCGGTGCCTCGACACTGCTCTCGGTGGTGGTCATCGTGGCCTTCGCTGCGGTCACCATCGCCCGGACGCAGAACCGATCCCGCGCCATGAATCTCGAGATCATCCTCCTGTACTCCATCGGGATCATCGGCTTCACCGGCCTGACCAGTTTCATGGTTCACGCCTTCTTCGGCGAGGCCGTCGCTGAATCCATCGGCTGGCAGACCGGCAGCCTCTTTCAACTGGAGGTCGCCGGGGCGAACCTAGCCATCGGCTTGATCGGATTCCTCGGCTTCTGGCGCAGAGATTTCTGGCTGCCGTTCCTGATTGCCAAGACCGCCTTCAGCTGGACCGCTGGTGTCGCGCACATCGTCGACCTGGTGCAACGCCGCAACGAAGCCATCGGTAACGCCGGACCGATCCTGTACCTCGATTTCCTGATTCCTGTGGTGTTGTGGGGTCTCTACCTTGGCTATCGACGCGTACTGAACGAACCCTCGGGCGCCGTGCGTGTCCGGCCGCTCGCAGACCGAATCGCGCGCCGGGCTCCCGCAAAGCCGCCCGGCGAGGCACAGTAGAGGTAGCCACTGCGGTGGATACCTCGCCTCCTGGGAGCATCATGAAGGCACCTTTACCGTTGCTCACCATCGTCGCCGTGCTCGCCGCCGTCGGCATCAGCCCGCTGTCGACATCCCCGGCCCGCGCCGGAACCACACTTCCCGTCGAGGGCTACCTCATGGCTGACAAGGCGGCCCGCAGCGTGATCGCACGCAATGCCGCCGGCATCACCATGGTGGGAGTCGACGGCGTCGTGCTGACGTCGCGGGGCAACAAACTCACCACAGTTCCCAAAGCAGCCAAAGGGATGATCGCCGAGGCGCACTCCCGCGGACTGAAAGCCGAACTGCTGGTGAGCAACTACTCCAATAGCCTCGGCGACTTCTCCACCGCCACCGCCGGACGCCTGCTCACCAGCAAGAAGAACCGCGCCGCGGTCGTGAAGTCGCTGGTCTACAAGGTCAAAAAGCGCCACTTCGACGGTGTTCAGGTCGATCTGGAATCGCTGAAACGCTCCCACGGCCCAGGCCTGACCGCCTTCGTTAAACAGCTGCGTGCCGCGCTGCCGGCCCACAAGGCCATCTCGATGGCGGTCATGGCCAGCGAACGTCCCAGCGGCTATCGGAACGCCGGCTACCAACTGGACAAACTGACCAAGCGCATCGATCGCTTCGTACTGATGGCCTACGACCAGCACGGCCCCGGCTGGAGCAAAGCCGGACCCATCGGCGGCACCCCCTGGGTCAAGCGGGTCCTGGCCGGTTTCCTCGCAGCCCCAGTCCCCAAAGCCAAGATCGATCTGGGCGTCGCCGAATACGCCTACCGCTGGCGTGCCAACAGCACCCGCGGCTCCTCGATGAGCGTCGCACGTGCTCGCACACTGGCTGGCGATCGCGCCCGCTACGACACCCGCCAACAGGAGTGGACGGCCACCTTGGCCGATGGCACCGTGCTGTGGTGGTCGGACGCCACCACCTTCGCGGCCCGCAAGACCCTGGCCCAGCAGTACCAGCTGCACGGCCTGGCGATGTGGGAACTCAGCCTGGGCGACACCATCTCCTGACGTGTGCCGCCTGCCCGGACTCTGCAAGCACGGCCAGCACCGAAAGCCCGCCTCGCGGGCGAATGTTGCTGAGAATGCGGCGCTGTGGGTCTCCCAGCAGCGAGGATGGTGCCATGACGCAGCTGTACCTGGTACGCCATGGCCAGACCGAGTGGAGCATGACCGGACGCCACACCTCAACCACTGAGCTGGATCTCACCGATGTAGGAGTCGAGCAAGCCGCCTCACTGCGAGGCCGGCTCAACCGCGACGACTTCGATCTGGTCCTGAGCAGCCCCAGACTGCGCGCCCGACGCACCGCAGAGCTCGCCGGTTTCGGCGACTACGAGATCGACGACGACCTCGCCGAATGGAACTACGGCGACTTCGAAGGACTCACCGCCCACCAAATCCGGGAGCGATGGCACGGCTGGCGCATCTGGTTCAACGGCGCCGAAGGCGGCGAATCGGCCGAACAAGTCCGGGCCCGACTCACTCGAGTGGTGACGCGGGTGCGCGAATCCGGTGCCGAACGAGCGATCTGCTTCGGGCACGGTCACGCCTCCCGAGTTCTCGCCTTGTGCTGGCTCGATTTCCCCATCATCTTCGGCCAGAGCTTCCCGCTGGAAGTCGCCAGCATCTCGGTGTTGGGACGCGAAAAGGAATCCCCTGCGGTGATCCGCTGGAACAGTTGATCACCGTCCGGCGAAGATCCTTGTAGCCCTAGAATGGACGGCGGTGTCTGGCCGGTTCACCCCCGGTGTGCAGGCGCCGCCGATCACCGTCCATGACCGGACGGAAACTCCGCAACGACGCGAGGTATGCACCAACGGAAGGAACGATCACCGATGATCGACACCGCAGCAGCCGATGCCATCACCCGTGGCACCACCGCGCTGGGCATTGAGTTCGGATCGACCCGCATCAAGGCGGTGCTCATCGGACCAGACCATCAACCGCTGGCCACCGGCGGGCATGACTGGGAGAACCAATTCGTCGACCGCATCTGGACCTACTCCGTCGACGACATCTGGGCTGGGCTGCAAGCCGCCTACGCGGCGCTGGCGCAACAGGTTCAGCAGCGCTACGGCGTGGCGCTGACCACCGTCGGCACGCTGGGAATCTCCGGCATGATGCACGGCTACCTGCCCTTCGATGCCGACGGCGAACTGCTGACGCCCTTCCGCACCTGGCGCAACACCATCACCGGCGAGGCCAGCGCCCAACTGAGTGAACTGTTCGACCACAACATTCCGCAGCGCTGGTCGATCGCCCACCTCTACCAGGCGATCCTCAACGGCGAAGATCACGTTCCCGACATCGCCTTCTTCACCACGCTGGCCGGCTATGTGCACTACAAACTGACCGGCGAGAAAGTCCTCGGCGTCGGCGAAGCCTCGGGAATGTTCCCCATCGATGTGGCCACCGGCGGGTTCAACGCAGGCATGATCGCCCAGTTCGACGAACGGGTCGCCGAGCGCGATCTCGGCTGGAAGCTCGCCGACCTGCTGCCCAACGTGCTTCCCGCCGGACGCAACGCCGGCCACCTCAGCGCCGCCGGGGCGGCCCTGCTCGACCCCTCCGGCACCCTGCAACCCGGCGTACCACTGTGCCCGCCCGAAGGGGACGCCGGCACCGGCATGGTCGCCACCAACTCGGTGGCACGCCGCACCGGCAACGTGTCGGCGGGTACCTCGATCTTCACCATGGTGGTGCTGGAACGCGAACTCAGCCGCCGTCATGGCGAGCTGGATCTGGTCACCACCCCGGCCGGTGACCTGGTCGCGATGGTGCACTGCAACAACGGCGCCAGCGAACTGAACTCCTGGGCCGGTCTGTTCATCGACTTCGCCGCACGGCTGGGCAGCGATGCCGGCGTCGATCAGGTCTTCGCAGCACTGTTCGGGTCCGCCCTGGAGGCCGAACCCGACGCCGGTGGGCTGCTGGCCTACAACTACCTGTCCGGCGAGCACCTCACCGGGCTGGAAGAAGGCCGCCCGCTGTTCGTGCGCACCCCCGACAGCCGCTTCACCCTGGCCAACTTCTTGCGCGCCCAGCTGTTCGCGGCCTTCGCCACCATGCGGATCGGAATGAACATTCTGCTCACCGACGAGGGTGCCGAACTGGACTCGCTGTTCGCCCACGGCGGGCTGTTCAAGACCAAGGGTGTCGCGCAAAGCCTGCTGGCTGCAGCGCTGGATACGCCGGTCTCGGTGGGCGACATCGCCGGCGAAGGCGGTGCCTGGGGCATCGCGCTGCTGGCCGCCTATGCCGGTGCCGACACCGATCTGGCACTGGCCGACTACCTCAACCAACAGGTCTTCGCCGGCGCCGAACTGGACACCCTGGCTCCGGTGGCGGCCGATGTGGCGGGCTTCAACGACTATCTGGCCCGCTTCGAGGCCGGGCTGGCCATCGAGCGCTCCGCCGTGGCCAACAGCTGAACCCGGCCGCTCAGACCAGCGGTCCCAACCGGAATTGCGCCAGTTCCGCAGCCGGCGCAGTCTGGCCGGAATGCTGGGCGTTGAACGCCGCACTGGCGTCGGTGCCGCACAAGGCAAGAATGTGAGAGCTGCCGCCGGGATGCTGACTGATCCAACTGGTCAGGTCGTAGACCTGCCCGTTGACGGCCGCCCAGCAGGCGGAGGCGTTGGCATGCTGCGCCTCCTCCGCCATGGTGAAGCTGAGGCCATTGGGGGTATCGCTGGGGCTCGGCGTCCAACGGGCGGTCTCGCTGGGCGCACGGCTCGGTGAGATCGACGGAGTCGGCGACGCCGAGGCCGGTGTCGGATTCAGAGTCTGACCCCACACCGCTGTCGCGCCAGAATGACCGACATAGCCGTACCAGCCCACCACCACCAGCGCCGCCACTGCGGTCAGCACCCCGGTGACCAGGGCCCCACCAGAGCGGTGCTGGTCTTTGGCATAGCTACGACGCTGCAGCACCAACCAGCTCAACGCCAATACGAACAACCCGACCGCCAACCAGGGAGCGATGCGTCCGATGATGCCGTGAGTCGGCGGTTCGCCGATGGTGGCAGCCAGCGCTTGCCCCGACTCGACCGCGACGAAGGCAGCCCCGGTGCCCAATCCCAACGTGATCAGGGCGATCCAGCCGTACTTCGCCGCCCATCGAGGAACGATCACCAAGACGATGAGGAACAACGCAGCCAACGGCACCAGCACGACGGCGACGTGGACGATCAACGGATGGAGTGGCAAGCCTGCGACGGATTCGAAGATCGAAGACTCGAGGGGCATCAGCATGGCCTCAGGCTAGAGGGAACCGACCGGCCACGGCCACCAGGACGAGGCGAGGGTCCGTCCACCGTCGCCCAATTCGGTGAAGTGGGCTGCAAAGGCAACCCAGGAGTGCTACCTTCGTGTCAACGTAAACACGGATTGTTACCCGCCTCGGGGCAAGACCTGAAACGCTTCGGCGTTTCGGGTCTTTTTTGTTTCCGGGGCAGGTCCTATCGATAAGGAATGACGATGGAGTCAAACACAACCGACGCCGCAGCCCAGATCGTCGCCAAGATTGGTGGCCCGGAGAACATCCTCAGCCTGACTCACTGCGCAACCCGGCTGCGCTTTGAGTTGGCCGACGCAGGCAAGGTCGACACCGCCGGTCTGGATGCCATCCCTGAAGTCCTGGGCGCCGTACCCCAATCGGGGGATCGCTTCCAAGTCGTGATCGGCGGCGCCGTGCAGACCGTGTTCACCCAGATCATGAATCTGCCGTCGATGGCGGCGGTGAACACTGGTGAATCCGACGCCGACGTCAAAGCCCGCGAACGGGCCAAGGCTCGCGGCAAGATCGCCTGGCTCGATGCCTTCTTCGAATACCTCTCCGATTCGTTCAGGCCGCTCCTGGGAGTGCTGCTGGGCGCCTCGCTGATCATCGCCTTCGCTGCCGTCCTGGATGCCTTCGGCGTGATTGACTTCCGGTCGGCGGACAAGCCCGCCGGCTGGGTGTTCTGGGACGCCATGTGGCGCTCAGTGTTCTACTTCCTGCCGATCATGGTGGCCTTCAACGCAGCCAAGAAGCTCAACGTCGATCCCTGGCTGGGGGCCACGATCATGGGGGCCCTCATGACGCCGGAGTTCCTCAGCCTGAGCAAGGCGGTCACCACGGTGTGCACGACCAACCCGACTTTGCAGACCCAATCCTGTGTGGCTGACATCTTCGGCATCCCCATGCAGTTGAACGACTACGGCGGCCAGGTCTTCGTGCCGCTGATGATGGTGCCGCTGCTGGCACTGGTCTACCGGTTCCTGAAGAAGGTCTTCCCCGAGAGCGTGCAGATGGTGTTCGTACCGTTCTTCTCCATGCTGGTCATGATTCCGATCACCGCCTTCCTGATCGGCCCGCTGGGAATCTGGATCGGCAACGGTCTGGGCACCGGCCTGGCCTGGATGAACACCAATGCGCCCTTCGTGTTCGCCATTCTGATTCCGCTGATCTACCCCTTCCTGGTGCCGCTGGGGCTGCATTGGCCGCTGAACGCCCTGATGCTGATGAACATCCAGACCCTGGGCTATGACTTCATCCAGGGCCCGATGGGCGCCTGGAACTTCGCCTGCTTCGGAGCCACCGCCGGCGTGCTCTTCATTTCGATGCGCGAACGCGACGTCCAGATGCGGCAAACCGCCTCCGGTGCGCTGGCCGCCGGCCTGCTGGGCGGCATCTCCGAACCGTCGCTGTACGGCATTCATCTGCGCTTCAAGCGGATCTACCCGCGTATGCTCATCGGCTGTGGCGTCGGTGGCTTGATCATCGGCATTCTGGGCGGGGTGAAGACCAGCGCCTTCGCCTTCACCTCACTGCTCACCATTCCGGTGTTCAACCCGATCTGGGTCTACGGGATCGCGATCGCGGCAGCCTTCGCCACCTCGATGATCCTGGTGATCATCTCCGACTACCGCACCCCCGAACAGAAGGCCGAATTCCATGCCGCCCGTGCCCAGGCCGAAGCCGATCTGGCCCTGCAAGCCGCTGCCGAAACCGGGCCGGTGACTCACAGCGCCGGTGGCACGGCGACCCTGGTCGCCACCACTGTGATCGCCGCCCCGGTGGCCGGACGCATCGTCGCGCTCGCCGATGTCAAAGACAAGGTGTTCGCCTCGAAGGCCCTCGGTGAGGGCGTCGGCATCCTGCCCACGGATGGACGCATCGTCGCCCCGGTGGCCGGAACCGTACTCACAGCAGCCGAGACCGGTCACGCCTTCGGCATCAAAACCGATGACGGGGTCGAGGTGCTGGTCCACGTGGGTATCGACACCGTGCGTATGGCCGGTGCCGGCTTCGATGTGCAGGTCGCCGCGAATCAGCGGGTGGAGGTCGGCGAGCCGCTGGTGCTGGTCGACTTCGCCGAGGTGGAACGGGCCGGGTTCGATCCGACCACTATCGTGGTCGTCACCAACACCTTGTCCCTGACCGCGGTCACGCCCCATCCGGCCGGCGAGGTGCAGGCTGGAGCCGGCGTGATCGACGTCACCTGTTGATGGCCGACCGGGCGAGGTACTGAGCAGCTAGGACAGCAGATGGAGTTGCTTCGCGTCTTCAACAACAACGTGGTGCTTGCTGCCGACGCCACCGGTGCCGAGGTGATTCTCACCGGGCGCGGGCTGGGCTTCCAGGCCCGCCCCGGCGACCCGGTGGATCTCGACAAGGTGGTGCGCGTCTTCGTCCCGGTGGACGGTCGCGACCCTGACCATCTGGCCCAACTCCTGGCCGCAATCCCCCCGGAGCATGTTGCGCTGGTCACCGAGGCGATCGACGCGTCCGGACAGGCGATGCTGCTGGACAATCCAGCCTTGATCATCGCCTTGGCCGATCACGTCAGCTTCGCGATCAAGCGCCAACGGGCGGGCATCGCCCTGGAGTATCCGCTGCGCGCCGAAGTGCGCCACCTCTACGCCGAGGAGTACCGCCAGGCCGTCACCCTGCTCGCCGCCATCAACGCCCACAGCGAAACGCCGCTGCCCGACGCCGAGGCAGTCGCGCTGACCCTGCACCTGGTGAATGCCAGTTTCGCCACCGGCGATCTGTCCTACACCTACACCATGACCGGCCTGATCGGGCAGATGCTGGTGGTGATCGAGGAGAGCTTCGGGATCTCTCTTGCGGAGGATTCCCTCAGCGCCGGACGGTTCATCACCCACCTGCGCTACCTCTTCGTGCGGATCCGTGAGCACAACCAGCTGAGCGACGAACACAGCGAGATCGGAGTGGCGATCCGGGCGGCCTATCCCCGCGCGGCCGAATGCGCGGCGCGGCTCGGGGCGCTGCTCGAGTTGCGGTTGGGCTCAGCACTCACCGACGACGAGATCTCCTACCTGGCGTTGCACGTGGCCCGGGTGGTGAACGATCCGGCCTGAGGGCGTCAGTGGTTGCGGAACACCGGGTGTGCGTTGGTGCAACTGATCGCCAGATGCGCCTCATCGGCGTCGTCATCGGCCTGATCGCGGGAGCTTTCGAACTCGACGACGATCTGCTGGTCGCCCTCATGTTCGGTCTTCACCCGATAGCCGTCGTTGGGAATGGCGCTCACCAGCGACACGGTGCTTCCGGTGCAGCGCGCGATCACCTTGCCCGGCGCGCCGCTCCAGGAACCGGCATAGCTGGGCGTGTCGGGAGCCGGGTTCGTCGTGCCCTTCGATGAATGCGGCACCGGCGTGAGTGTCTGGGCGGCCTTCGGCGTGACTGTGGTTGAGGCCACCGACGTGGCGGTGGCGCTCGGTGAGGCATTGACCGCCGAATCGACGCGCGGGATCTGGCCCACCTGAGTGCCGGCGGCAGAGATCACCGTCCAGGTGAGCGTGGCGGCGCCGATCACAGTGACCAGCCAGATCACAGCGATCAACAGCGGCGTGCGTCGAGTCACGTGTCCATCATGGCATCGAAGTGCAAGCGGGCGCGGCGCGGTAGCTTTACCTACATGATTAGGGTCCTTGTGGTCGAGGACGATCCAGCCATCGGCCGCCTCCTCAGGCGCAGCCTGACCGATCGCGGCGATGTTGTGACGGTGGCCACCGACGGCGCCAGCGGTCTGGCCATCGCGCTGCGGGAGCAGCCCGAGGTCGTGCTGCTTGATCTGGGCCTGCCCGACCTCAGTGGGCTGGAGGTCCTCACCATGCTGCGCGCGGTGAGTCAGGTGCCGGTCATCGTGATCACCGCCCAGGACGACGACCGTACCGTGGTCAAGGCCCTCGACTCCGGGGCCGACGACTACTTGGTCAAGCCTTTCGGCAGCGACCAGTTGGCCGCGCGCATTCGCGCCGTGCTGCGCCGCGCCGCCGCTGCGAGCACCGAGTCCACCGTCGAACTCGGCGACCTGCAGATCGACGTGGTCACCCGACAGGTGACCCTGGCCGGTCAGCCGTTGGACCTGACCCGCAAGGAATTCGATCTGCTGTGGCTGCTCGCCTCGCACCCTGGTGAGGTCATCAGCAAGCGGGATCTGCTGGCCGGAGTGTGGGGCCAACCCTTCGGTGGCGGCGATCGCACCGTCGATGTCCACCTGAGCTGGCTGCGCCGCAAGCTGGGCGAATCAGCCGCCGAGCCTCGCTATCTGCACACCGTGCGCGGTGTGGGCGTCCGGCTGGCGCCTCCCGAGGCTGACTGATGCGCCGCCAGGTGAGCGTGTTGGTTGCGGTGGTGGCTACCGCGATCGTGGTCTCCTTCGTTATTCCGCTGATGCTGCTGGTGCGCACCCTCGCCGAAGACCGAGGCATGGCGGTGGCCACCGGTCAGGCGAACAGTGTGGCCGTGCTGGTCTCCGGCCTGCACGACCAACCCAATCTGGCCGACGTTCTGAACCAGAACCTGGCCCGCTCGGCGGTCCGGACCAGCGTGGTGCTGGCCGACGGCCAGGTGTTGGGGGCTTCCTGGTCCGATGCGCTCGCCGATCCGGCCTACCAGCAGGCCGCCGCCGGTCAGGCGTTCTCGGTGCAGAACTCCGAGGGTGCCCAGGTATACGTACCGGCTGTGGTCGACGCCGGCGTGGTGGTGGTGCGCTGCTCGCTGACTCCAGCCCAGCTCAGCGAAGGGGTGCCGCTGGCCTGGGCCAGCATCATTGGCCTGGGTGTGCTGCTGAGCGTGGTCGCGGTGGCCGTGGCCGCCCAGATGGGACGCCGCGTCAGCCGACCACTGCTGGACGTCGCTGAGACCGCTCACCGGCTGCGCGAGGGCGATCTGGATGCGCGTGCCCCCTTGGTCGGTACCGATGAGACTGTCGAATTGGGCACTGCGTTGAACGGCCTGGCCGACCGCATCGAGGAACTGCTGGCAGCGGAGCGGGACAATGTGGGCAGTCTCGCCCACCGGCTGCGCACCCCGATCACCGCCTTGCGGCTGGAAGTGGAACAGGTCGCCAACCCGCAACTGCGCGAGAGCCTGACCGAATCGGTCGCGCAACTCCAAGTCGCCATCGACGACGTGGTCCGTGAGGCCCGGCGTCCGCTGCGGGAGGGGCTGCCCGGTACTTGCGACGCGGTGACCTTGGTCGCCAGCCGAGCCGACTACTGGCGTCCGCTGGCCGAGGACCAGGCTCGCGAATTCCAGGTGGATCTTCCGCTGGGCCCGTTGCGGGTCGGCATGAGCAGCCTGCAATTGGGTGATGTCGTCGATATCTGCATCGACAACGTGTTCGCCCACACCGACGAAGGCGTGAACTTTGCGCTGCACCTCAGCCGGGAAGACGATCACGCACTGCTCATCTTCAGCGACGACGGGCCAGGATTCCCCGCAGCGCCCACCCCGACCCGTCCCGGCACGACCGGCATGGGCCTGCGCATCGCCCGTCGCCTGGTCGCTGGGGCCGGCGGTACCTTGACCATTTCGCCGCCCGGCAGCCCTAGTAGCGTCCGCATCGAGTTGCGGCTGCAAGGCCGCTGAGGTCGCCGTAGCTGTGATGTCACCGAGGCTCGCCGTCATGGGGGAGCGTGCCGTAGTCGTCGCCCGGGCGGTGTTGATCATTCTCGGCGGCTGGCTCAGCCTCAACGCAGTCTGGCTGGCCCTGACGGCGAATCTCACCGTCGGTACCGCTGCCACCGCGGGGGCCGGGTTGGGTCTGCTGGGTTGGGGGTACTGGTTTCGTCGCATCCCGGCTCCCGGCCATGGCGTCGCGGTGGCCGTGGTGCTCGCTGTGGTGAGTCTGTCGACCTTCCTGGCCGTCCAGGGCTCCCGCAGCGATGCCGACTTCACCGAGGACGCCGTCGTCGTGCTGGGCGCCGCGGTGCATGGCAGCGAACTGTCACCGACACTGCAGGGACGTCTGGACGCTGCGCTGGCCTACCATCACCGCAATCCGAAAGCCCTGATCGTGGTCAGCGGCGGCCAGGGCATTCAAGAAGATCTGCCCGAAGGGGTGGCGATGGCCGCCTATCTGGAAAGCAGAGGCGTCCCAGCCCAGCAGCTCCTGGTCGAGGACCGCGCGACCTCAACCGAAGAGAATTTCCGGTTCTCCCGCGCCCTGCTCGAGGCACGCCTCCCACCGGGCTATCGGGTGGTGTTCGTCACCGACGAGTTCCACATCTATCGCGCCGGACGCATCGCCGCCGCGCAAGGGCTGGACGCCCGGTACTACCCCCGCGCCACGCCGTGGTACTTCTGGGCACCCAACTTCCTACGGGAAGACCTGGCCGTCCTGAAACTGTGGCTCACCGGCGGCTAGTGCACTGTTCGGGCTCGCCCCGGCGTAGGGGAGGGGGCAGGATGGTGTCATGGCCACGCCACCGGAGCCCCACCTCCCTCGTCGGGTGCTTCGCGGCATCGACACCCTCTTCTTCGTACTGGCTACCGTCGTGGCCGCCTGGTTCGCCTACCTGCTGCTGCGTCAAGGGGTCACTCCCGGCTGGCCGATGCTGTTCATCATCGTGTTCTGGGCGATGGTGGCCTATCTGGTGCTGCCGCGGGTGCATCGCATCCTCACCGGCATCTATCTGCCCGACTACTTCATCGGACGTACCCGCACTGCCGACGGCCTGCTGGGCGATCCGGTCAATCTGGGTCTGATCGGCACCGAGGCCCAGCTCCACCAGGCCATGACCGCCGCGGGCTGGATTCGGGCCGATGAACTGAGCCTGCGCACCGGTGCCCGCATCGTTGGCGACACGCTGCGCCGACGCAGCTACCCGCAAGCCCCGGTCAGTCCGCTATTCCTGTTCCGCCGCCGGCAGGATTTCGCCTACCAGCAGGAGGTTTCCGGGTCGCCGTCGCAGCGTCATCATGTGCGGTTCTGGCAATGCCCGCCCGGCTGGCTGTTGCCCGGCGGCTACGCGGTGGACTGGGTCGCTGCCGGGACTTTCGACCGCTCGGTGGGACTGTCGCTGTTCACCTTGCAGGTCACTCACAAGATCGACCAGGACACCGATGTGGAGCGAGATCACATCATCGACACCGTGCGCAGCGCCGATCCTGACGTGGCGGTGCACGTGATCGAAGGGTTCTCCGCGGGGTATCACTCGCGCAACGGCGGCGGGGATCGCATTCAGACCGACGGCGATCTGCCGGTGCTTGACCTGACCGCAGTGTCGGCGGCGCCGACCACGGAGGTCGTGACGACGGTCCGGCCCGATGGGCCGCCGGCTCAGACGGTATTCGGCGTGGTCGTGGCCACGCTGCGCGGCGTCAGCTATCTGCTGTTGGCCTCGGTGTTCGCGATCGTCACCGTCATTCCCGATCTCGGCGAGCCGGTCACTGAACTCGCCGTTTTGGCCGGGTTCTTCCTGGTGCTGGGGCTGCTTGACTTCATCCTGGCTCGTGCCACCCATCGGGGGAGCAACTGGTCGCGGATGCTGCTGAGTGCCATGAGCCTGTGGAGTGTCACGGTGCCGCTGGTCACCGATCCCCTCACCGGAGGGGTGCATTCGGGGTATGTCGACCTGGTGCCGCTGGCCATTAGTGTGCTGACGCTGCTGGCACTGTCCAGCGATCCGGCTCGAGAGTTCGCTACCCGCTCGTGGACCGAGGAGTCTGGAAATGAGCCGGTAGGCTTGGCGCCATGATTCGACCCGGCCAGTGGACCCGAGGCGGCACCCGCCTGCTCGGGGCGCTGGCGAGCGTGGTCGTGGGCACTCTCGGTCTGGCCGCTTTGTGGCAGCCGCTGAAATTGGTCGCCGACCCGTCCGGATGCGTGGGACTGGCGCCGTGGCAGAGCTGGGCCGGTCTGAAGTTGCATGTGGTTGCCGAGTCGGTTGCCTGCCACTCCGGGTCGTTCCTGCAAGGCGATGGCTATGTGCCGGTGATGACCATTTCGCTGGCCGTGACAGTGTCGGCGCTGATTGCGGGAATCGCGATTCTGCTGACGGTCATCGGTGGCATAGCCTCGGTGCAGACCCTGGTGCGCAGTTTCGCCGATTGGCTGCGTAACAAGCTCGCGCCCGTGATCGACGTGCTCGTGCCGGTGCGCGAACCCGAACCGATCCCGGTGCGGGTGCAGCCGCGTTCGGTGCGTCGTCCTCACCATCCGCAGCTTCGCCGCGGCCCGCCAAGCCACTCCTGCTGAACCTATCCCCGGCGCAGCGCCACGTTGCGGCGCGCCCACCATCTATCCCGAGCAGGAGATCACTATGAGCAAGAGCAATCAGCAATCCAATCCCGAAAGCCGACGTCAGCAGTTGCGCGCCGCCCAAGAAAAGGCGGCCAAACAGGAACGAACCCGCAAGGGCGTCATCATAGGTGTTGTGGCCCTCATCGCCGTCGCCATCGTCGGCGGTGTCAGTTGGGCCGTCATGTCGCTGAACCAGCAGAACCAGACCGCCGCTACCGTCAACACCGACTACACCGTCATGGTGGGAAGCGCGGATGCGCCGGTGGCCGTCGACATCTTCCAGGACTTCATCTGCCCCTATTGCGGTGAGTTCGAGCGCGCCAACGGTGCTGACATCGCTGCCTTGGTCGATTCCGGTACGGCCCAGGTACGGATCCACCCGATGAACTTCCTCGACGAGGCCTCGCAAGGCACCAAATACTCCACGCGTGCGGCGAATGCGCTGATCACTGTGTACAAAGCTGAGCCGGACAAGGCGTTGGCCTTCAATTCCGCGATGTACGAGAACCAGCCCGCCGAGAACACCACCGGGCTCAGTGACGCCGAGATCGCCACGATCGCTACCTCGGTCGGGGTGAGTTCGGATGTTGTGGCCACCTTCACCGACCTGTCGAATACCAGCTTCGCCGACAACTCGACCCAGGCCGCCTTCGCCGACGGCATCACCGGTACCCCGACGATTCTCATCAACGGCACCAAGTTCAGCGGCAATATCCTCACCGCGGGGCCGTTCCGTCAAGCCGTGGAGGCAGCAGCAGCGGGTAAGTGAGCGCGGCTCTTCCTGGGTAGGAATACTCCGGTGGGCTGAATCGGGCTGATGGCCGTCCTAGACTACTTACTGACCGGTCGGTAAGTAGGAGGATCCGTGGAGACCAAACAGCGCAACACCGTATTAGCCGTGTTGTTCGTGGGTGTGCTCATGGGGGCCCTCGACATTGCGATCGTGGGTCCTGCGCTACCGGCGATCCAGGCACAGTTCGACCTGGATACTCGCGCCGCGTCCTGGATCTTCAGCGCCTACGTGTTGGCGAATCTGGTCGGTACTCCCTTGATGGCCAAGCTGTCGGACTACTTCGGGCGTCGAGCGATCTACATCACCGACGTCGCCCTGTTCGCGCTCGGCTCGGTGGTGGTGATCGCCTCGGCGAGTGTCGGCGGCTTCGCTCTGCTGTTGGCCGGTCGAGCCATTCAAGGACTCGGTGCCGGCGGCATCTTCCCCGTGGCCAGCGCCGTCATCGGCGACACCTTCCCGGCGGACCGACGCGGACGCGCCCTGGGCTTGATCGGAGCGGTATTCGGCATCGCTTTCGTGATCGGGCCGATCCTGGGCGGCGTGCTGCTGCTGGCCGGCTGGCAATGGCTGTTCGTGATCAACCTGCCGATCGCGGCGGTAGTGATCGTGCTGGCCTGGCGGGTGCTGCCCAGCGACCGGCTGCCTGATCCGGGCCGTTTCGACAGCCTCGGCATGGTGCTGCTGGGTGGCGCACTGCTCACCTTGGCCCTCGGTCTGGTCAGTATTGACACCACGGCCTTCTGGGCGTCGCTGGCCTCGCCGCTGGTGTGGGGCTCGCTGCTGATCTCCGTGCTGTGCTGGGTGGCGCTGGTGGCCGTCGAGCGCCGGGCTGCCAATCCGGTGTTTCCAGTCGCGCTGTTCGCGCGGCGCCAGTTGCGCGTCGGCTACCTGCTGACCGCCGGGGCGGGACTGGGGGAGGCCAGCCTGGTCTTCCTGCCGCTGCTGGCGGTGGCCGCGCTGGCGGTGGAGCCGTCCACGGCGAGTTTCCTGCTGATGCCGGTGGTGTTGGCGATGAGCGTCGGCTCGCCGCTGGCCGGGCGCCTGCTGGACCGGTTCGGCTCCCGCTCGGTGATCCTGGCCGGCGTCGCGGTGCTGACCGCAGGCATGCTGTTGCTGGGCCAAACCGGGTCGGTGCTGGGGTGGTACATCGCAGCCGGCGTCCTGATCGGCCTGGGGCTGTCGGCTCTGCTCGGCGCCCCGATCCGCTACGTCACCTTGAACGAAACCACCGCGACCGAGCGTTCCGCCGGTCAGGGCATGGTGAACATCTTCACCAGCACCGGTCAACTCCTGGGCGCTGCCGCCGTGGGTGCCATCGCGGCTTCCGGAACCGTCGCGGCCTATCTGCAGGCTTACACTCTCATCGGAGTGTTGGGAGTGGTGCTGTTCGTGATCGCATTGATGCTGAAGCGGCGCGCTCAGGAGAACCTGCCCGTGGCTGCGCCCGCCGTGGTCGACGACCATGCGTGAGCGCATCCTGCGGGTGGCCGCCGAGCACTTTGTCGTCCACGGCTACGAGGGCACCTCGATGCGGGAGATCGCCGCAGACTGCGGCATCACCAAGGCCGCGCTGTACTACCACTTCGCCGGGAAGTCCGAACTGCTCACCGAAGTCTTCAGCGACTACCTTGCGCAACTCGGCGCCGCCATCACCGGCAGTCTCAGCACCGATCAGCGGGCGGAACAGCGCTTGCGGGCCGTGATCGACGCCTTGTTTGCCGAGCCGCCTCAGCGACGCGCCGTGATGCGACTGGCCATGCATGACTCCGGCCACCTCGAGCCCGAACAGCGCGCCGCCTTCGGACGCGCCTATCACGAGCAGTTCCTGGGGCCGTTGCGGCAGATCTTCGCCGACGGCATCGACAGCGGCGAGTTCAAGCCGGCCGACCCGAACTTCTACGTCAAGGTGCTGCTCGGCCTGCTGTACCCCTTCTTCGCACCCGGCGGCCCGGTGAGCGGTGAAACCGGCGCAGCCGAGATCACCGCCTTGGCCGACGTACTGTTCACCGGCGTGGGTGCGAAGACCACGGCTGCGCCGTAGCGGCTAGCTGAGGACGTCGCTGGTGTTCACATGCTCCAGACCGAAGGCCTGCGCCACAGCCGGGTAACTGATGCGTCCACCGACGGTGTTCAGGCCCAGGGCGAGCGAGGGGTCGTCCTGGCAGGCCTTGCGCCAGCCGGAGTTCGCCAGCTTCACCACGTAGCCCAGGGTGGCGTTGGTCAACGCCCACGTGGACGTGTTCGGCACCGCACCGGGCATATTCGCCACGCAGTACAGCACCGAGTTGTGCACCGTGAAGGTGGGATCGTCGTGGGTGGTGGGACGCGAGTCCTCGAAGCAGCCCCCCTGGTCGATGGCCACATCGACCAGCACCGAGCCGGGCTTCATCTCTGCGACCAGTTCGTTGGTGACCAGCTTGGGTGCCTTGGCTCCAGGGATCAGCACGGTGCCGATCACCATGTCGGCACCCAGCACCTGCTCGCGGATCGCCAGCCGACTGGAGACGATGCCGTGGACGCGGTTCTCATAACGCCAGAAGGTGTTGCGCAGCTTGTCCAGGTCGGTGTCCAGGATGGTCACATCAGCGCCCATCCCCAATGCCACATTGGCCGCATTCTGACCTGCAGTGCCGCCGCCGAGGATGACCACTTTGGCATTGGCGACACCGCCGACGCAGCCCATCAGGACACCGCGGCCACCCTGAGCCTTCATCATCGCGTGGGCGCCGACCTGCGGTGCCAGACAACCGGCGACCTCAGACATCGGGTACAACAGGGGGAGTAGCCCGTTGGGCAACTGCACGGTCTCGTAGGCGATGGCGGTGGTGCCGGCCTGCAGCAGCGCATCGGTGCCCGGACGGTCAGCAGCCAGGTGCAGGTAGGTGAACAGCAGCAAGTCGTCGCGCAGGAAGCCGAACTCCGAAGCGATCGGCTCCTTCACCTTCAAGACCATCTCGCCGGCCCCCCAGGTCTCGGCGGCGGTGGGAACCATCGTCGCACCCTGGGCCACATACTCGGCATCGCTGATGCCCGAGCCGAGGCCGGCGCCGGCCTGGACAAAGACCTGGTGACCATGGCTGACCAACTCGGCTACGCCGACCGGAGTGATCGCCACCCGGTACTCATGGTTCTTGACTTCTGCGGGGATCGCGATCCGCATGACATTCCTTCCGTTGCTGCAGTCGTTGCGCAGACTCGATTCTGGCACTGATCCAGGTCCGCGGGCGCTGGTAACCGACTTTGTGGATTTGGTAATAGAATCGACACAGAAACGTGCTCCGGGGTCGGTGTAATTCCGAACCGGCGGTGAAAGCCCGCGACCCGGCTCGCAGCCCTCGACGAGGTCTGGGAACCGGTTGATCTGGTGAAATTCCAGGGCCGACGGTGAAAGTCCGGATGGGAGGCAGCACGCGACGCCGTCACGCGGTCATCCGCGGACGGCTCGTCTTGCGCTCCCTCCGCCTCGGACGAGGTGGAGGTTTGATGAGACGCGAGTGGGTTGCCCCGATCGGTCTGGGGCTCGTGGTACTCACCGGCTGGGTGATCGCGGCCGGGCCTGGTTCTGCGCTGCTCCCGACGCCGATTGCGGTGCTGAGCCAGATCTTCGCCAACCTCACCAGTGCCGACTTCTGGCGCTATCTGGCCACGACCGTGGCGGAGGCGCTCGGTGGCGTCCTGATCGGCGTCGCAGTAGCGATGCCGCTGGCCGTGCTGATGCATCGCTCCCGCTGGGCGGCGGCGGCGGTGAATCCCTTCCTCGGCGCCACCCAGGCGATTCCCGCGATCGCGCTGGCACCGCTCCTGGTGTTGTGGATCGGCTACGGCTTGGGCCCGGTCATCGTGTTGTGTGCCCTGATCGTGTTCTTCCCCATCCTGATCGGGGCCGTGGTCGGCCTGCGCCATGTCGATGGCGAGGTCGTCGATGCCGCTCGCATGGATGGCGCCTCCGGCTGGCAGCTGTTGGTTCATATCGAACTGCCGATGGCGCTGCCCTCGATCCTCGGTGGCCTACGCAATGGCGTGAGCCTGGCGATCACCGGCGCGATCGTGGGTGAACTGGTGATGGGCGGCGACGGCCTGGGAACCGTGCTCACCGTGCAACGCGGAAATGTCGACACCGCAGGCATGTTCGCGACCATCTTCTGGCTGGCACTGCTGGCGTCCTCGGCCTATGCGGCCGTCCTGGTTTGGGAGCGGAACTCCCGAGTTGTGTCCTCCCTTCGAAATCGATCCGAGAGGTAATGATGAAACGACTGATCCTGCTGTTCCTTGCTGCGGTGGTGGCCCTGAGTGGCTGCGCCGGCACCGGCGGTACCACCACAGCGGCCCAGAACCCGGTCATCGGGCTCACCTACATCCCCAACATTCAGTTCAGTCCGTTCTATGTGGCCGAGGCGGACGGTGCCTTCACCACCGCCGGGGTGACCCCGACCTTGCGTCACCACGGCACCTCGGAGTCGCTGTTCACAGCCATCGCCTCGGGTCAGGAACAGTTCGTCGTCGCTGGTGGTGACGAGATGATGCAGGCCCGCTCGCAGGGACTGGACCTCATCGCCGTCGGCGCCTACTACCACAGCTACCCGGCCGAAGTGATCGTGCCGAAGGCGTCGGCCATCACCACCCTGGCTGGGCTGAAGGGGCACAGCATCGGGATTCCCGGCAAGTACGGCGAGAGCTGGTTCGCCCTGCTGGTGGCACTGGACAGCGCCGGCCTGACTCAAGCCGATGTCTCCATCAAGGAGATCGGCTACACCCAGACCACAGCCCTGTCCACCGGCAAAGTGGATGCCGTGATCGGATTCAGCAACAACGACGCGGTCCAGTTCGGTCTGGCCGCGTTCCCGATTCGCAGCCTGGCCATCGCGCAGGGCACCGTCCCGTTGGTTCCGGCCAGCCTGATCACCACGTCCGAATACGCTAAGGCGCATCCCGAGGTGGTCAAAGCCGTGGTCGCCGCCATGACGGCCGGAATCAACACCGTCATCACCAATCCGAGTCACGCCATGGACGTGAGTGCGAACTACATTCCTGATCTGAACAGCCAAGCGGCCACCGACGGTGCGCAAGCCACGCTCACCGCGACAATCCCCCTGTGGAAGGCATCCTCGGGGACCGTGGACGCCCAGTTGGATGCCTCGCAATGGGCAGCCATGGCTGATTTCATGACCCAGACCAAACTCACCGCGACCCGGCAGGATCCGGCACTGGCAATGACCAACGATTACGTGTGAACCGATTCCCACCCCGGGGCGTTACCCTATTTCCGAATGGGGGCATGGCATCAACCGATGAGGAGACCATGAGCGAGCGCGTGGTGCCGGGGTGGGACGAGTATTTCCTGAATATCGCCCAGGCGGTGTCGGCGCGTGCCAAGTGCACCCGCCGCACCGTGGGTGCAGTCCTGGTCGTGGATCGGCGGATCATCGCCACCGGCTACAACGGGGCGGCGCCGGGTCTGCCCGACTGCCTGGAGGGCGCCTGCCCACGGGGCCAACTCGGCTATGACGAGGTGCCCGAATTGGGCGATTACGACCGTCCCGGGACTCGAGGCTTTTGCATCGCCATTCATGCCGAAGTGAACGCCTTGCTGTTCGCGACCCGCGATACCAAGGGCGCCACGGCCTACATCACCGACCCGCCGTGCGCGGGCTGCCGCAAAGCGCTGGCCGCAGCCGGTATCGTGCGAGCAGTTTGGCCGAACGGCGAACATAATGCGGAACAACTGGTCGAATGGACCCGATAGAGCAGCGATGAAATTCAACTTGCAGACCAGCCAGCTTGCCGCGTGGGTTGAACGCGGGGTGGCCTTGTTCTGCTTGGGCACCTTGATCCCGGCAGCATTCGGCGCAGCTCCCCAGATTCCATATCTGGCGCCCTGGTGGACCGTCGCCATCGGCGGCGGCATCGCGGTGGCCTCGATCGGCATGATGATCTTCAGTTTCTTGGGACGTCACATCCGGGCGTGGGCCTTGGTCTACGTCACGCTGGTTTCGGTTGGCTTGATCACCTGGCCGATCGCCTGGCAGTCCAGTGCTCCGGCCACGTCGAGCCCCTGGCTGTGGGTCTGTCTGGGGGTAGCCGCGGTTTGTCTGGCTGTGACCAGTGGGACGGCTTGGGGCTTCGGCTACGCGATCGCGGCCGGCCTGCTGTTCGCTGTGGTGCGAATGACCCCCTCCGGTCAGGGCGCATCGCTGCTGGGGGCGGTTCAAGACATGATCGTGCTGGTCATGAACTCTTCGGTGGTTATCGTGGCGCTGGGCGTCGTCGGCAATGCCTTCAAGAACCTTGACGAGATCGAAGTGGCGTCCCAGCGCGAGGCCACGGCGGCTGCGATCGACGAGGCGTTGCTGGAAGAGCGTCATCGTCTCGACGGCATCGTCCACGACGAGGTGATGACGACGCTGGTAGCCGCCGCTCAGAATCCCAATGACCGCCACGTCTGCGACCAGGCCCAACGCGCCGTAGACCGGCTGGCCGAAGCCGAGGCTCCGGCAGAGGCGCGGCTCCCGGTCACTGGTGAGCAACTCACCTGGCTGGTGAGCGACGTGGTGGGCGCGCTCATCCCGCAGGCCCGAGTGATCGCCGAACTCGACGAACTCGCCGTGCCGCAGCAGGTGGCCAGTACGTTGGGCATGGTGGTGCGCGAGGTCGCACTCAATGTCGCCAAGCATGCCCAGGCCACTCAGGTCGAAGTGAGCCTCACCAGCCCGACGCCGGGGCAGGTGCTGATTTCGATCGCCGATGACGGCGTCGGCTTCGATCCGGAGCAGGTTCCCAAGCGTCGCCTCGGCCTGCAGGTGTCGGTGGTGTACCGCATGTGGGCGATCGGCGGCCACGCCGAAATCCTGTCCAAGCCCGGCAGCGGCACCACGGTGAACCTCAGCTGGGGGGCCAGCGACGAAGTGCGTCAGAGCATGGCGGTTGAACCGCAACGTATGGAGTTGCCCTCCCAGCCGCGTTCCCGCCGGATGCCGGAGATTCCGGAACTCAACAGGCTTTCGCTGGTTCGCCTGGTGTGGGTGGTGGTGCTGCTGCAGTTCCTGCTCGGCTGGACCAGCCTGGATCGCGTCACGATGGCGTGGCCGGTGTTCGCCGCTCAAGCCTTGGCTGTCATCGCCACGTCTTTGACGCTGTGGCGCACCGACAAGAATCCGTTGAAAGCCAGTGTCGCCGGGGTGGTCGTGCTGCTGCTGCTCGGCGTCACGGTGCTGGTACAGATGGTGCTGCCGTCCGGTGATTGGCCTGGCTATGCGACCTGGCACTCCACGGTGGTGATGGTGTTGCTGGTGGCGATCCTGGTACGCGGTCAGGAGCGGATCGCCTGGATCGGCGTGACCGGTTATGCGCTGGTGTCGGTGTTCTGGGCTATGAAGCAGGGTCTGAATGCCGGAGATGTCCTTCGCGTGGGCTTCGGGCCGTTTTCGTGGATGTTGGTGGCGCAACTGCTGCAGAGTTGGCTGATCGACATGGCCGACCGGATGGAGGCTTCGCGTCGATCCTCGGCGGCAGCCAACCGCGCCATCGCGCAGAGCTTCTCCAAGATGGTGCTGCGCGATGTGTGGCTCACGCAGTTGCGGGCGCAGGTCGGCCCACTGCTGACCCGCATCGCCGATCCCGATTGTGAACTCAGTCAGGCCGAGCGTGAGGCGTGCCTGGCGCAGGAGAGCCGCTTGCGTGATGCCATGCGGGCCGGGAACCTGGTCACCGAACTCACCTCCGATGCCATCGAGGTAGCCCGCGGACGCGGGGTGGACGTGCGGCTGGTCGACAGCCGCGGCACCAGGCTGCCCGAAGACGTTCGCGCTGCACTCACCCAATACCTGGGCAAGCTGCTCACCGACTCCAACACCAAGCGTGTGGTGGCGCGTGCCGCTCCGGAGGGCTACGACGACGTTGTGACCGTGCTGGCAGTGAAATCTGACGGGACCAGCGAGCTGGTGGGGCTGGACGCTCACGGACAGGTGAACACACGCTAATCGCGGTCACCGCTCACGGCGAACAAGCGTTAGGCTGACGCTCATGATTAACACCGCGGTGATCGATGACCATGAGGCCATCCGAATCGGGATGTCGGCCGCACTTGAATCGCACCCAGGCCACGACGTGACTCTGGTCGACGGCGCTGCCACGGTCGATGAATTCCTCGAGCGCAGCCCCGACGCTGAAGTCGTGCTCCTGGACCTGCAATTGGACGATGGATCCGACCCGCTGGTGAACGCCGAGCGACTGATCGAGTCCGGCTACAAAGTGCTGGTCTATTCGATCGCGGACAATGTACGGCTGCTGCGGCGGGCACTCGCCGGCGGTGCTGCCGGGGTGTGCCGAAAGGCCGAGCCGATTTCGGTGACGATCTCCTCGATCGAAGCGGTGGCCGAAGGGCAGGTCGTCATCAGCCAGGAGATCCTGGCGGCCATCGAGGGCGATGCGTCCTATGTGGCGGCGAACCTGGGACCCCGCGAGCGTGAAGTGCTGGCACTGTACGCCGGCGGCTTCGAGGTGCCGGAGGTGGCCGAGCGGCTGACCATCACCGAGAACAGCGTCAAGGAGTACCTGAAGCGCATTCGCGTGAAGTACACCAATGTGAACCGGCCGGCGGCCAGCAAACTGGACCTGTTCCGTCGAGCCATCGAGGACGGCATCGTGCCCCCGGTGGAGCCGCACCAGTAACGATCGGTCAGTACCAGCCGTGGGCCTTCTTGAAGTCCCACGCGGTGCAGGGCGTTCCGTATCGGGTCTTGACGTACCACAGACCCCAGGTGATCTGGGTGACCGGGTTGGTGCGCCAATCCGCCCCGAACTGTGCCATGCGGTTTCCGGGGAGCGCCTGCGGAATGCCATAGGCACTGGAGTTGGGGTTGTCGGCGCGCGGATTCCACATACTCTCGCGCATGATGATGTTGTCGTAGCAGGTGAACTGAGCCGCGCCCCAGCCGTAGCGGCTGGCCATGAGCTGCCGGGCGATGTCGCGGGGGTCCTTGGTGCCGGGCTTGTAGCCGAGGATGTCGGCCTCCATCTTGTTCAGTCCGACCAAGCGCGAATTATTCAAAGTGATGACTTCGTATTGCTCCTCGAGGGCGAGGGCGCGTTGATCGGCCAACTGAACCGCGACGGCGTCGGCCGTGGCGTCCTGGACGTAGGCGTGCGCATTCAGCGGATCTGCGGCTGCAACGGTGAACAGAGTCACCGCGGCCAGCGCCGTCAGGCGAATCCAACGCGCCACGTTCATACCCTGAGTATTGCATATGGATTCTCTCAGGAACATTCAGGTGAGCGGCTTTCCTCATGTGCTGGACTCGGTGGGCACCTCCGCGCCCGGTGTGCCGCGCGGACTAGGCTGATCGAATGCACGCAAGCCCGTTGGCCGGCCCCGATCTCGTTGCCGGGATTCGAACCGCGCTGGTCGGCGGGCCGGCGGTCGCACCCCGCTGTGAGCCGCGGCTGGCCGCAGCGCTCAGGCTGGACGCGCCGGTCACCGAAGCCGATGCGGCCCTGATCGTGCCGACCTCGGGAACCACCGGCGATCCGAAAGCAGTGGTGCTGTCGGCAGCCGCCATCCGATTCGCGGCGAGCGCTGCCCACGATCGCCTGGGCGGTCCCGGCGACTGGGTGTGTGCGCTGCCCACTGAACACGTCGCCGGACTGATGACGATCGCCCGGGCGGTGGTAGCCGACACCGACGTGCGTTTCGCGCGCCGCGACCTGTCCGACCTTCCGCAGGCCGGGCCGCGAAGCTATGTGTCGGTGGTGGCCGCCCAACTGCACCGAGCACTGGGTGAACCAGCAGTTCGCGACACTCTGGCCGGCTATGCCGCGGTGCTGGTCGGAGGCAGCGCGATCGATGCCGACCTGTTGGCCGCGGCCCGTCGCGCGGGGATCGCCGTGGTCACGACCTACGGCGCCAGCGAGACCTGTGGGGGCTGCGTCTACGACGGACGTCCCCTCGACGGCGTTCGCATCGAACTCGACGACGAACGCATCAACCTGGGCGGGCCGATGGCCTTCAGCGGCTACCGGCTGCGCCCCGAACTCACCGCCGAGGTGCTGCACGGCGACCTGGTGCGGACCCAGGATCGGGGCAGACTGCACGACGGACGGTTGCAGGTGCTGGGACGGGTGGACGATGTGGTGATCTCCGGCGGCGAGAAGGTCGACCTGGCCGCCGTGCAGCGTCTGTGCGACGACCGTTTCGGCCCGTCATCGGCCGGAGCGCCGGTGCTGCTGGCTGTGCCGGACGCCCGCTTCGGTAGCCGCATCGTGGCCGTGGCGACCAAACCCTGGGATCTCGCGCAGCTGCAGGGAGACCTCGAGCCGCTGGTGGGTCGCGCCGGCGTCCCCAAGGAATTGCGGCAGCTATCGCGATTGGCGTACACATCTCTAGGCAAGATCGACCGGGCCGCCCTTCAGCGGGCCTGGGAGCAGAAAGAAGAGCATGGCGACGTTGGCTGAGTGGGTGGAGGGCGCACGCCCGCGCACCCTTCCTGCCGCAGTGGCACCGGTTCTGGCCGGCACCGCAGTGGCATGGTTCGAGGGTGGCATGGTGCCGCTGTTGGCGGTGTTGGCCCTCGTGGTCACCCTCGCGCTCCAGGTCGGCGTCAACTACGCCAATGACTACTCCGACGGTGTGCGCGGAACCGATGCCGACCGAGTAGGTCCGATGCGCCTGGTCGGTTCCGGGGCGGCGGCACCGAGCCACGTGCTGGCCGCAGCTGTGGGCGGCTTCGTCATCGCGGCGATCGCAGGCTTGGCGGTCGTGGTGATCACCGGTCACTGGTGGCTGCTGATCGTCGGAGCGGTATCCATCGCGGCGGCTTGGTACTACACCGGTGGTCGCTACCCGTACGGCTATTTCGGGCTGGGCGAGCTGTTCGTCTTCGTCTTCTTCGGACTGGTGGCGGTCGGTGGAACGGTGTATGTGCAGGTCGGCTCGGTGTCGGCCACCGCCTGGTGGACGGCCATCGCGATCGGGGCCTTGGCCTGCGACATTCTGGTGGCCAACAATCTGCGGGACCTGGTCGGTGATGCCGAAGCCGGGAAACGTACCTTGGCCACCCGGCTGGGTGATCGCTACACCCGAGCCTTCTATGTGAGCCTGGTCGTCGCGGCTGTGCTGGGCGTCGTCGCGGTGGCCTGGACCACTTCCTGGTGGGCACTGCTGGGACTGGCCATGACGATTCCGCTGGTCGCCCCGGTACGAGCCATCGTCGGTGGCGCCCGAGGGCCGGATTTGATCCCCGTGCTGAAGCACACCGGCGTCGCCGAACTGGTGTGTGCGGTGGGGATCTTCGTCGGCTTGTGGATCGCGCTGTAGCCATGACTGAGATCGCGTTTCGGCTGGGCCTGCGGAACCGATTCCGTGGGCTTACCCAGCGCGAAGGTCTGTTGATCCACGGGCCGGCAGGTTGGGCCGAGTGGAGCCCCTTCGCCGAATACACCTATCCCGAGATCGGGAACTGGTGGCGGGCCACCTGGGAAGCGGCGCAACGGGGCTTCCCTTCGCCGGTACGCGATCGGATCCCGGTCAATGCCACGGTGCCGGCCGTGGGGCCGCAGGCCGCCTTTGACCTAGTCGCTGCCAGTGGCTGCACCACGGCCAAGGTGAAAGTCGCCGAGCCCGGTCAGGCCGAGAGTGATGATCTGGCGCGCGTGGAAGCCGTGCGCGCCGCGCTCGGGCCGGCTGGTCGGATCCGCGTTGACGCCAACGGTGCCTGGAGCGTCGACGATGCCCTGCATCGGTTGCGACAGCTGAACCGCTTCGAGCTGGAGTACGCCGAACAGCCCTGCGCCACCGTCACCGAGTTGGCCCAATTGCGACGACAGCTGGCCCGCCGCGGTGTGGCGGTGCTGATCGCAGCCGATGAGAGTATTCGCCGCGCCGGCGACCCGGAGCAGGTGGTGGCTCTGGAAGCGGCCGATGTGGCGGTACTCAAGGTGCAGCCGCTCGGGGGAGTGCGGCGCTGCCTGGAGCTGGCTGACCGACTCGGCCTGCCGGTGGTGGTCTCGTCGGCTTTGGAGAGTTCGGTCGGCCTGGCGGCGGGAGTGGCCTTGGCCGCCGCACTGCCGGAGTTGCCCTATGCCTGTGGGCTGAATACCGCCACCATGTTCACCACCGACGTCACCGACGAGCCGCTGGTCGCTGACGCCGGACACATTGTTGTGCGCCCAGTGGTGGTCTCCGGCTCTGACTGGCAGGCTGATGCCGAGACTACCGACGCCTGGCGGGCGCGCTGGGACAGTCTTCCGGAGTCTCTGAGGAGGAATGGTGAGTGATTCCACCCGCTGTGCGCAGCTCGTGGTCTCGGGGTTGCTCGCCCAGGGAGTGACCGATGTGGTGCTGGCTCCCGGCTCGCGCAGCGCCCCGTTGGCGCTGAGCTTGGAGGCTACCGCCCGCGTCGGTGCAGTGCGGCTGCACGTGCGCGTGGATGAGCGCGGCGCCGGGTTCCTGGCGCTGGGTCTTGCCAAGTCTTCCGGACGACCGGTGGCGGTGGTGACCACCTCAGGGACGGCGGTGGGCAATCTGTTGCCGGCCGTGATGGAGGCCCACCATTCCGCGATTCCACTACTGGTCGTTTCGGCGGATCGGCCGAGTTGGCTGGTCGGCTTCGGCGCCAATCAGACCACCGAGCAGACAGCGATCTTCACCGGCTTCCTGAGTTACTCGGCCACCGTCGAGGCCGGCGCGCCCGCGGCCGCCCAAGCGGCCCAAGTGGCTCGGGCGGTCCTGATGGCCACCGGAGCTACCGGGGGACGGCCCGGGCCGGCGCAGCTGAATGTGGCCCTGCCCGAGCCGCTCGTCGACGGCGCGGTGGAGCCGGCACCGGCTGTCGTCCCCGTGACGGCGGTCGCCCTCGCCGATCAGCCCCCGGTGGTGTTGCCGTCTGGACCACGCACCGTGGTGGTATGCGGAGATGCCGATTTCGGCGTTGGTCAGGCTGCGGTGGACCTGGCGACCGCGGCCGGGCTGCCGCTGATCGCCGAACCCTCCAGCAACGCCCGTCGAGGTCCTCACGCCATGGCGACCGGACGTCTGCTCGTGGCAGGCGAGCTGGGGCGCCGTGTTGAGCGGGTGGTGGTCTTCGGGCGTCCGACCTTGTCGCGGCCGGTGAATGCGCTGCTCAGCTCGGCGTCGGTGGAAGTCATCGTGGTGAGCCCCCGCCCGGACTTCGTCGATCCGGGCTGGCGTGCTCGACTGATCGTGCCCGCCGTCACCATCGCGCCCGGATCATCGGAGTGGTTGGCCGCCTGGCAGCAGGCCGATGCCGAGCAGCTTCGCCACCTCCGTACCGTGACCCGTGACACCGCCGAACTCACTGGTCCCGAGCTGGCGCGGCTCGTGCTCGCGTCGACCGGCGAGGGCCAGGCGTTGTGCCTGGGCAATTCCAATCCGATCCGCGATGCCGACCTGGTTCCGGTCGCTGCGCAGCCGCCGGTGGTCTATGCGAACCGGGGACTGTCGGGTATCGACGGCACGCTGGCCACTGCGATCGGTATCGCACTGGGCGCGGCCGTACCGACCACGCTGCTGTGCGGCGACCTGTCCTTCGCCCACGACGCCTCGGCCCTGGCGATCGGGCCCGGCGAAGCCCGGCCCGAGCTGAGGATCGTCGTCGCCGACGATGACGGCGGCAGCATCTTCGCCACCCTCGAATATGGCCGATCCGAATACGCCGACGCCTTCGAGCGAGTCTTCGCCACCCCGCTGGGGCTGGATCTCGTGGCGCTGAGCCTCGGCTACGGGGTGTCGGCCCGTCGGCTCCACAGCGCTGCAGCGGTCGACGCGGCGTTGGCCGAGCCGATCAACGGGCTGGAGGTGCTGGTCGTGCCGGTGGACCGCCGGAGGAGGGCCGACCTCAGCGCAACGATGTCGCTGCCCTGACATCGGTCAGACAGCAAGAACGTCGAGCCTTCAGTGTGATCGGCAGCAAGTTCGATCAGCTCGAGTAGGCCGTGATGTCGATCGCGTAGCGATCCCAGCGATAGCAGTGGTCGCCGTACTCCACGGGCTGACCGGACGGGTCGTAGGCCCGCCGGGACATCGTGAGCACCGGGTCGGTGGGCTGTAGCTTCAGCAGCTGCTGCTCGACCTCGGTTGGGTGGCGGGCCGAAATGTGCTGATATCCCACGGCGGGCACGATGTTGCGTGCTCGGATCAGGGTGTACAAGCCGTAGGTCGCCAGTTCCTCGATCTCCAGATCGGCCCAATCGGGGCTGAGCCAGTTGCGAAGCACGGCCACCGGTCCCTCATCAACGGTGCGTAGCCGTTCGACGTACACCAAGGGTGTGCGGGCAGGCAGACCCAGCTGGTCTGCGATGTGGGCATCGACGAAATTGGTCGTGAACTGCAACACCTCGGTGTGCGGATTCTGACCTTCGCGCTTCAGATCGTCGTAGAGGCTGGGGAGGCCATAGCGTCGATGCACGACCTCATTCGCGACGGTGGTGCCGATACCGCGGCGGCGAACCAACAGGCCACGCGAAACCAGTTCGATGATTGCGCGCCTGACGGTAGGCCGGGACAGGTTGAGCCGCTCGGCCATCGACAGTTCATTCTCGAAGGCATCACCGGGCTTGAGCACTCCGGTGTCGATGGCTTCGGCCAACTGCTCGGCCAATTGGTGGTACAGCGGTACCGGGCTGTTGCGGTCAATTTGGACCGGAAGTTGCTGCGCCATAAGGGGAAACTTAGCGTATCGAGATAGTGAAATCCGACCCCCTGACCGAGATTTGTCAGATTGGCCTCAATCGATGACAAACCTCGCCAGCCGACGGCAGTCAGCGGAGGCTACGCAGCCACTGCCGCAGCCTCGCCGTGGCGCGCACGTCGTCCTCGTTATAGCGCAGAACGCGCTGGCGCGCCATCATGCGCTCAGTCGCCGACTCGGCCCCCACCGCAGTCTCGAACCAACTCATGCTGTTCAACCCGCCAGGGTCCTCATCGCGCCAATGGAATCCGGCGCCAGCGCTGGCGACAGCCTTCAGGCCCAGGCCATTGGCTCCGAAGAAGTGATCGCGCACGATGCCGAACAGGTCGACGAAGCCGGTCTTGGCAAAGTCCAGTGCCCATTCGATCTCCGGCGCCTGCGGGCCTGCCAGGCGGGACAATCGAAGCACCTCGTAGTCGGAGTAGTGGAACACCAGCGCCTGTCGTCCGCTGACGGTCTGCCGAAGCCACGTCATGGCCTGCCGCGCCAGGGCCAGTTCGGCGGCGTCATCAAGGTCGGTGAAGGAGCTGAACTGGTGGTAACGCCCGTCCTCAGGGCCGCCCACCCAGAAACCCCACAAGTAGACCCGATCGGTGCGCGAGGTCTCCACATCGATGTCGATCTCGACTGCGGCCTGCGGCACGTCGACCGGCCCAGCGGTGAGTCGCTCCAGTTGAATGCCCTGGTCCAGCAGTCGGGACCGACGGTGAGCAAGGCGGAGTCGATCCTCGGCCCCCGGGCGATACGCCATCTGCGGAAGATAGTCGACAAGCAGGTCGTCCACCTGCGTGGCGGCCAGGTCGGCCACCGTGGTGATGCCGATGGACCGCAAGGCGGTGATCTCCGGGCGGTCCAGCGAGGCTTTGTTGATCCGCAGACTGAGGTCGTCGGGGTCGAGCAGCTTTTCGCACACCGGCCACCAGCGGCAGAACTGGCATTCCCGAGTCACCACGGGCTTCAGCAGGTCGGGCGGCACCGGATCAGTACCGGTGGCGGCCTGGGCCAACTCGACCCTTGCCGCGAACTCACGGTGATAGCGCTGCAGGGCGCTGACATGGGTGACATCGTCGGCCTCGCCGGGTAGCACTGCGACGGCGGGTTCGGTGAGATCAAGTCGGCAGGCGATCAGGCCGAGGTCGGCGAGTTGCTCGGTGCCGATCACCAGCGCTTCGGCGCGGCCGGATTGATAGCCGGTCGGTGCCAGCAACTCCCACAGATGGGCGAGATAGATCGCGTTGGTCCATCGCCAATTCCAGCGATAGCGCCAGCCCGTGGTGGTGCGACGTCGGGGCAGGTCGGCCACTTCGGAGAAGACGAACTCCCGGTCGTCGCGCCGTGGATCCACGGCCCGCTGGAACTTGATGACCCCCGGTAGATATCCGCCCTCGCCGTCGCTGACCAACAGCTCTGCGCGTCCGCGTCGATGGTTCTCCCAATCGCGAGGGAGCAGCCCGCCCAGGATCACCGCAGCGCCGTCCGCCATCGCCGCCAGGCAGGCGGCCTCCTGCTCCTCGGTGGGTGCCCTGCGGAGCTCTCGCAGATCGGTCACCGCTGCGCTTCCGGCCAGAATCTGGCGGGTTACCTCGGCCACGAATTCCTCAGTGCCGGCCATGCTGGTGGCGATGGCCGGTGGCGCAGTAGTGGTGGCGCTGAAGGCATGCGCCGTCTTCAGCGGACAACTCCGCGCCGCATAGGGATCCAGGGCGAACATCAGCGGTGTGCGCGGTGCAGCGCGACCACTCCACCGGTCAGGTTCTTCCAGCCAGGACGTTGCCAGCCGGCGCCGGCCAGTTGCTCGGCCAGGGACTGCTGATCGGGCCAACTCAAGATGGACTCCACCAAGTAGTCGTAGGCATCGGGGTTGGAGGATGTCAGACGAGCCAGTCGCGGCAGGGTGCGCAGCAGATAGTTCTGATAGGCGTGCCGCACGGGGCCCCACGTCGGAGTCGAAAACTCGCAGATCACGATCCGTCCACCGCTGCGGGTCACGCGAAACAACTCGGTGAGAGCAGCGGACACATTCACCACATTGCGCAATCCGAAGCTGATGGTCACCGCATCGAAGCTCTCATCGGCGAACGGCAGCGCGAGCGCATCAGCGTTGATGAACGGCAACGCCGGTTGACGCTGCTTCCCGACGGCCAACATGCCCGCGCTGAGGTCGACAGGGATCACGGTCGCGCCGGCGTCGTGGAAAGGGCCGCTCAATGCGCCGGTGCCGGCGGCGAGATCCAGGATCAGTTGACCGGGCTGCGGTCCGACGGCAGCGATGGTCTCGGTACGCCACAGTCGGTCGATTCCGAAGGTGAGCACGTCGTTGACCAGGTCGTAGCGGGCAGCGACATCGTCGAACATGCCCGAGACCGCGGCTGGTCTCTTCGACAGATCCGCTCGTCGCCTTTCAGAATGCACGGACATAGCCTGCCACGCGCCGACGACTCCTGCCGCACGGTGCGCGGTGTGCACATGGGCACATGTTCTGCCTGAGTTGCGCTATAGGGGACAATCGGGGGCATGGCTCGTAAGTCGGTAGTGCTCAAGGTCTCAGGGTTGACGAAGGCCTTCGGGCCGGTGGTGATCGTGGATGGTTTCAATCTCGAAGTCGCGGCTGGCGAAGCTGTGGCATTGACCGGACGCAATGGTGCGGGAAAGTCGACCGTGCTGCGCTGTCTGATCGGTGCCGACCGGCCCGACGACGGTCGCATCGAGGTCAACGGTGTGGCGGTCAGTGAAACGAATCCGCTGATTCGCCGTGACGTTGCCACCGTCATCGACGACCTCGATTTCTTCCCCGATCTGTCCGTGGTCGAGCACTTGGATCTCCTGGCGCGCGCCCACGGTGTGCCCGATCCGGAGGCTGCTGTCGATGCGGTGCTGGACGAGGTTCAGTTGGTGCCGCAATCAGGACAACTACCCGGCACGCTCTCCTCCGGTCAGCGCCGACGGCTGGCACTGGCGACCGCTTTCGTACGCCCTCGCAAGCTGTTGGTGCTGGACGAACCCGAACAACGGCTCGACACCGAAGGCGTGGCCTGGCTGGCCGAGCGACTGATCGCTGAGCGTCAGCAAGGGCTGGCGATCGTGATGGCCAGCCACGAGCCAATGCTGGTGGAGAAGGTCGCCACCCGGGTGGTTCGGCTGGGGGAGCGCGCACGGGTGGTCGAGGAGAGCGGTGAGTAAGAAATCCCGCAAGCTGATCCGTTCCGGCGCCACCTCCGCACCCGCCGAGGCCCAGCCGACACCGACCGAAGAGACGGTCGAGCCCGCTCGATCCTTCTACTTCCTGCCGGCCACCGAGCCGCTGCCGGTGGCCGAGGCCGACCTGCATCAGCTCATGAAGCTGTGGCGCCACGGACGCGCCACCCGCACCATCGGGCAGGTGATCTCCGATGGCTATGTGGCGTTGTTCAGCGTGCTGCTGGTGTCGGCCATGATCATCAGCACGGTCATCAACGCTCAGCAAGGAATGACCGGCTGCAGCACCCAGGCCTGTGACACCGGTCGACTGCTGGTGCCCAGCGCTGTCGCGCTGGCGGGCTTCGCGCTGGCGGTGGCCGTATCGAGGCTGTTCGGCCCGGTGCTCGCCTCGGCCGCGGAAGGCTCCTGGTTGATGGAGGCGCCGATCAGTCGGAGCCGACTGCTGCGTGGTCGCCTGGTGATTCCGCTGATTGCCGCCCTGGTGGTGCCCGTGCTGGTCACCGGCCTGGTTGCCGCGCTCTCGGGCATGGAGTGGGCCTCCGTGGCGGCCTGGGCCGCTGCGGCCGGTGCCGGAGCGCTGGCGATGGTGGCCTTCGCCGCCAACGAACAGACCCATGATCGCGACACCGTCCTGGCCGTGCTTCAGGGGGTGTGGACGGCGGCAGCGCTGGCTGTCGGACTTGTGGTGATCTCGGTGGCCGCCGGCTGGCTGTCGGCATCGTGGATCACGACCGCGACCACGGTGCGTCCGGTGGTGTACGCGCTGGTGGTCGCCGGGCTGGCATTGGCCGTGGTGATGGTCGTCGCCGCGCTTCGGCGGCTGGATCTGATCCGTCGCGCCCGACTGGTGTCGGGAGGCTCGTTGGTGGCGGGCATGCAGGGGGCCATGTTCGCGCTCGACTTCGGTCTGATCCGCGACATCCTGGTGGAGCGCAAAGCGGCGGCCAAGGGCCATGTGAAGCCCACTTTCGGTCGCGGCACGGGTCTGACCGCGCTGATCTGGCGGGACGCTCAGCGTCTGCTCCGCGCGCCGGGGGTCTTCATCGGATTGGTGATGAGCCTGCTGGTGCCCTATGCCGCTGACGCGCTGCGGATGAGCCAGCTCAATCCGCTGCTTTCGGGCCTGGCGCTGACTGCGGCGCTGGTGCCGTTCCTGGGCAGCCTGCGGGTGCTCACCCGTACCGGCGGACTGGCGCGCATGATGCCGTTCAAGACCGGCGAGTTGCGCGGTGCGGCCATGGTCGTGCCCGGCGCGATGGCGGTGCTGTGGGCCCTGGCGGCCACCCCGGCCTTCATCGGCATCGCCAGCACCGGTGCCGACCGCTCCCTGACCGACGGCTTGAGTGCCGCCATGATCACTGCGGCCGCAGGCCTGTTCGGCGCTGTGCGGTGGGTGACGGCCAAGAAGCCGGACTTCGGCCAGCCGATGATGGCCACCGCCTCGGGTGCGCTGCCGCCCACGCTCATCTTCAATTTGGTGCGCGGATTCGACATGGTGGCCCTGATTACCGCACCGCTGATCCTGGGGGCGCCGGCCTACTGGTCGGCGGGCATCGCTGTGGTGGTGTTCCTGCTGCTGCGCAGCCCGATCAACATGGAAGACATGCAGGCCGAACAGGAAGCTGCCCGGCGGGAGCTCGCTGCGGCCAAGGCGGGTTCGAAGGCAGGTTCCCCCGGCGCGAAGACCAAGATCCCGCCACCGAAGCGATAGCGCACTACCGTGGAGCCCGTGAAAGAAGACGCTGTGAAGGTACGTCCGCACTGGGGCCGAATCGCGGTGTTCTACGCCATCGCGTTCGGCTGGGTCAGCATCATCGCTGCAGGCCTGTACCTGCTCGGCGACCGGAACCTCTCGAGTACCGAGGGCACCGGTATGGCCGCGATCGCCGTCGCGATCTTGGCGCTGCTGTACATGCCCGCGCCGATGGTGGCTGCGCTCATCATCGAGAAACGCGCCGGTAAGGGCTACCTGATGGGGCGAACCTTCGGCAAGGGATTCTGGACATCGTTCAAGCGCATCCTGATTGTGGCGCCGGCGGTGCTGTTGACCCTGCTGCTTGGCATGACGGTGTTCAGCTATCTGGCCGGAAATGCGCTCGGGATCAACGGCGCAGGCACCCTGCTATTCAATTCCGACGATCTGGTGGCCAACACCCTCGCGCTGGCGGGCACGTCCATGGACTCCGACCAGGTCGCCGCCCTGACCGCGCGCACCCCTGGCCTGGCCGGGACGCTGGGGCTGGCCTTCGCCGGGGCGCTGATCGCCGGATTCACGGTCAACGGCCTGTTCGCCTTGGGCGAGGAGTACGGCTGGCGCGGCTGGCTCGCCGACCAGTTGCGTCCGCTGGGCGCGGTGTGGGCCAATCTGATCATCGGCGTGCTGTGGGGCTTGTGGCACGCACCGCTGATCCTGATGGGCTTCAACTACGGCTCCTACCGAGTACTCGGGGTGGGTTTCATGATGGCATGGTGCATTGCCGCCTCCTTCCTGCTGTGGCGCGCCCGCCAAGTCACCGGTTCGGTGCTGGCCGCAGCGGTGATTCACGGCGGAATCAACGGCTTCGCGGGAGTATTCCTGCTGGTGCTGGTCAACACCAACGCCTTGGTCGCCGCCCCGATGGGGCTGATCGGTATCGCAACGGTGGCGCTGGTGGCCGTGCTGTTCTGGCTTGTCACCGCCCGGGTGAAGCCGGTTCCGGTGGCGACTTCCGAGCCGGCGGTCGCACCAGCTGTCGAGGACCCGGCGACCACCTAGGGCCACGCCGAGAATAGTGAATCGGTGCCAGCAACGGCGCCGCGCCGTAGGCTGAGTTCATGTCTACCGCCATTGGACGCTGGCCGATCATCGTCATCGACTGCCCGGATGCTCGTGCCTTGGCCAGTTTCTACTCTGCGATTACAGGCTGGCCGCTCGCCGACCAGACCGAGCCGGAGTGGGTGCAGTTGAACAGCGGACACAGCACCACGATCGGCTTCCAACAAGTCGACGGATATCGTGCGCCCACCTGGCCCACCCAGGAGGTGCCGCAACAGGCTCACCTGGACTTCGTCGTCGATGATCTGGTGGACGCCTCAGCCCGGGTGTTGGCTCTGGGCGCCACCGAAGCCCCCGCCCAATACGGCCACAGCTATCGGATCTTCCTGGATCCAGTCGGACACCCGTTCTGCTTGGTCGCCGGCGCCTGACGCGTCAGTCGAGGCCGAGCGCCTGGCGCATCGGCAGCAGCTTCGCCACCGTCTCGGCGTACTCCTCAGCCGGCTCGGACTCTGCGACGATGCCACACCCTGCGTAGATGCTGATACGGCAGGGGTCGTTGGGATGCAGCCAACCCGAACGCAACGCGATCGCGAATTCGCCGTCGCCGGCGGCGTCGACCCAACCCACCGGTCCGGAGTAGCGGCCACGATCCATTCCCTCCAGCGCCGCGATCATCGACCGCGCCGCCTCAGTGGGAGTGCCGCACACCGCCGCCGAGGGATGCAACTCCGCAGCCAGCCTTAGCGCCGTCACCCCCGGGCGGGCCACGGCGGTCACATCGGACGCCAGATGCAGCACATTCGGCAATTCCAGCACGTAGGGCGCCACGGGAACATTCATGCCCGAACAAAACGGGGCCAGTGCTTCGGCCACCGAGGCCACCGCGAGTTCATGCTCGATCAGATTCTTGCTGGAGCCCGACAGTACCTGAGCCAATTTCAGGTCGGCCTGCTCGTCGCCTTCGGCACGGATGGTTCCGGCCAGCACCCGCGAGGTGGCCAGCCCCCGTTCACAGCGCACCAGCATCTCGGGCGAGGCACCGACCATGCCGGCGACGTGAAATGTCCAACAACTGGCGTAGGTGCTGCTCAAAGCCGACACCAGATAGCGAGGATCCAGCTGGTCTTCGGCGTGAATCTCTTCACTGCGGGCGAGCACCACCTTCTCCACCTCGCCGGCACGAATGCGCGACACCGCGTCTGCCACGATGTTGGACCAACTGCCGCGATCCAGGCTGATGGCGTCCACGCGTGCCCCGCGGGGGGCGAGCGGGGCAGCGCCGGGCTCGGGTAGCTCCGGCCAAGGCTGATCAACGGCGGCCACCTGGGTCATCCAGGAACGACCGGCGCGATGCCCCAGCACGATGCGGGGAACGATCAGCACCGATTCCTGGGCGGTGTTGCGTGCATCGAACACAAAGGAGCCGAACGCTACCGGGCCGGAACCCGGATGACCCTCCAATTCGGTTTCGGCATCGATGCCCTCGGCCAGTGTTGACCACCAGGCTTCGGCAGCGGCGATCTCGCCGCGGAACCGGGCGACCTCGCCCCAGCCGACCATGCCGTCACCATGGCGCAACCACGCTGTGCCATCGCCACTCACGTGGGCCAACAAGTTCGGCCGAACGTCGAGTTCTACGGTGCGGGCCCGCAGCGGGGGACCCTCGTAGCGATGAATCACGGTGGCAAGGTTAACCCCACAACGCCAAGAACACCGCTCGGAGATGGCCGACACAGGTGGATCGAGGATGCCGTGGGATGCAAACTTCCCTAAACTGTCCCGAGTGCCTAGTGAGCGACAGGGGTGTTGATGGCTGAGAGAGTGTCTTCGAGAGACTCCCAGATCCCTGTCTCGGCCGACGTGATCGTCGTTGGGGCAGGTCCGGGCGGGTCGACGACAGCAGCTCATCTTGCCGCGCGAGGCCTGGATGTCGTCCTGCTGGAGAAGAGCAGCTTCCCGCGCTCCAAGGTGTGCGGCGATGGGCTGACCCCCC
>SWCC01000068.1_pt1 | contig 74010 bp, 57 predicted proteins | sample 4692971 | NCBI WGS metagenome assembly SWCC01 (sample SAMN10267277, study PRJNA491770) | bioreactor metagenome | isolation source: DHS bioreactor inoculated with subseafloor sediment | place: Japan: off Shimokita Peninsula | collected 2006-08
ACGAATACCGGGTTTTAACTTTGATTATGTAGATGCTCAGTTATATCATAGGATGATAAATGGCCCAAATGACAGAGAAGCTACAAAGGTAAGTGCTAGTATCGATAGTACTATATTTAAAAACTATTATAGCCTGACAGATGCTGCTGCTATTGATAAGAAACTAAAGAATGATACCATTAGGTTTTCAGCGCTCTTACTAGATCAAAATGTGTCTTTTAATATTTTTGAAAAAGAGTACTCACACAGCTTACCTCTTTTTAATTTTAATATAAAAAAATACGGTGCTTTCACTCTGGAGGAAAAATAGTTTAGTAAGAGGAAATAATTCTTCATGATAAAAATAACGCTCAAAAGCATGTATAATTAAAAGTAGGGTAAAAAGCAATCCTCAGGACTACCTTTGATTTCATAGTTCAGTAAGATCAGCATCATGTTCTTTTAATATATTGGAGGCGGATTTGACCGAATTTCATCTGCCCAAATAGTTCATTAGTTAAAAAAGAAGACACCAATGCATAGCTTAATTAACGAAACCAGACCTGACTGACACACTGGAATCAGAGATACGCTTGTTCAACTCCAGTATAAGGGTATTAAAACCAACCCCTTGTGTCAAAATTCGAGGACCTTATTTTATAATTATCATAATACTTTCTACAAAAGGTTCTGCTATCTTATTCTTATTTCAATAGTATTTAATATGACCCTTACCTCTACAACTAACCATTTTTCCAGAGACTTTATCTTTTTGAACCAGCTATCGTAGTCAAGGCAGTCATCAATTACCTTCAAAGATATAATGCGATTTACCTTGTCAAAGTTGATTTGTATCCTATCGAGCACACACAATGGTTTTAATAAATAAAAATGTTTTGTAGGTTCTATCGTATCAACAAGGCACAAAAGAAATAGCAAAGTATTACTTTCGATTCTTAACTTTTTATCAGGTCGATCAATTATATTTAAATCTTGTAATTCATACTTTTCATAAACAGCAACGTCCTTTAAATCAGTGCAAAACCAAATGTTATGCGCTATAATAATACTCGCAATTTGCTCATACCAATCAAAATGACCTTCCGACCAATGCAAATTCTTATATTCGAAGTCATTTCTATTAAATGGAATACTTTTTGCTCTTGCTTCTCTTTGTGCAACTTCCATTGCTTTTTCGAAGTTCTTTCGTAACCTATCATAAATTAAAATACCTCCCAATATGCCATGATTCAAAACATCCCTTTCTTTTCTGCAATACTTATAATATTGCTTGACAATATCACAACTGTGTGGTTCGGTGTTCCCTATTTTTAATAAATCATACTTGATGTTGAGCTTTTCTTTAATATTTGTTATGAAAAGTTCACGAGGCGGGTAATTAACTTTATTATTCTCAATATAATAGCCATAATCATGATATAAGCATGACAAGTACCATACATACTTAAATTTAGGCTTAATTTCATTCCGGTCAGGTAATAATTCTTGCAGAAATATTCCAAGGAAAAAGGTTGAGAGTGTATGGATGTTTCTAAAATTTTCAATATTTATATTAGGGTCCATAGCAGAACCTTTCCCTCCTGTTTCAAAATATGCATTCACAAAACGAGCAGCTTCGTTTTCATTTTCAAAAGGGAAGGTAGGAAAATGCATATCTTCATAATATTTCCAATCTCCACTTGTAAATAATTGCTTAAAAATAATCTTTAGTGTTTCCATTACTTTTGTATTTTTGATTATAGATTACGATGCCCGAAAACTTGATTCAGCTATAAGTCCTTATTTTTAGTCATAATCAACCCTTCCCTCCACACCTCCACTTTCTTTATAAATGTCTTCCCTGTATTTGCTGAGCTTGTCGATGGCAATCTGACCAGTTCTATTGCTAATGATACAATATCATGGTTTTGATATAGCTTGAAGGCCTTATCCCCATTAAATGCTAGTATTTTTATATTAGGGTGAGATTCAAACAAAACATTGAAATCGTTAAGTTCTGGCTGATGAATATTGGCATCAAGGCTTCCAGGTCTTTCTGCCGCATTAATCACGTCCCATAAACCGATTTTGTTGCGTAGCAGAAGGTTAATCTTATCTTGATAATTATTGAGAAAGTCATTATTATTTAGCAAGGCAAACATAAGCCTCCAGAACTGATTTTGAGGGTTAGCATAGTATTCTCTCTTCTTAATTGACTTGTCGCTTGGCAAAGTGCCCAGAATCAATATTTCCGTGTACTTATCAATAACCGGTGGGAAGCCATCTTTTATCAGTTTCATATCCGGTAATATATCTCATTCACAATACTATCTTCAGCACCATTGAGCTTCTCGTTGGGTTTATGCTTGGCAAGCTGTAACTTGAACTCCTTTTTATCAATGCTTAATAGTTTGGCAGGATCTGATATAATTTCCGTATAATGAAGTTTCATTATTCCTTCAACCCTTGACAAGGCATTAATGCGAATGCTAGGATCTGACAATCCGCGGCTTTCCAGATCCTGAATAATTGCTTGCTTGATTTCGTTCCAATTCATAGCGATACATCTTATGTTTGACTGATAGTTTTATATTACCGAGTTTTTCTAATTTAATGGAGGAGGATTTGATCGAATTTCATCTGCGCCTAAGGTGATCATATTAAAGGATTGCCACTCACGAGTTATAAATTTAAATCTTCCAATCGCAATGTCATCGTTATTAGCATTATCCGGAGCATACTCCGCATCAAGGGATAACCAATAGTCAGCTCCCATTCCCAAAATATATTTATTTTCAGCAATATCATCAGGTAAATCCGGATTATCAGTGATAAGTCTGGCCATTACTGTAGAGAATATTCCGTTAATATCGTCAGCCACTATTAGTTTTCTTTTTCGTGGGACCCAAAAATGGAAGTTATAACCGTCTTCAAGTTGAATGGAAGTAGTTAAATCTGGTTCGATTCTTTTGTTTGCTGGCTTTTGTTTGTTTAAAGTATAATCTTCAATAAAGTTGTTGCCTTCTATACTTTGCGAATTTTGAAGTAAATGCCACTTATTATCCTTTTTACTAAGATAATAGGATTTTATGTTTTTAATCTGAATCCTTGTGTTTGTGAGAGGCGTGGTATTATTGCTACATGAATACACGTGGCCCCATGCATTCATTGCTTTGAAATTATTTGGATCATGCCCCATATTTACTCTCGGCGAAGAATACCAATCATAATAAGTGGGAACACCGGAAGGATAACAGTCATGTGGCTTTGTCATGTCATTAATTATCTCTTCTATTGAATTATCTTTATCAATTACCATGAACCCTTGTAATGTCCAAAGACCTCCCACTAAAATTGCAGTTAGAATAAACTTTTTTTTATTCAATTTCATATTTTTGGTTTTTAAAAGAAGTTGTTTCAAAGTTAGAAATTTCTTGCCATAAAAATTTATGTTAGCTGCTTGATGGCATTTTCTTTATTCATTTTCCTTCTCATCAATTATTGCCTCAAAAAGTAGCCCTGATCCTTTGTAATCTTTCTCAACAGCACGAAAGACTGCTTTATTATGCATTACAAATGCCATTAATTTGTATTCATAGTACTGGCTTTTTGTTTTGCCTATATTTGCAATTCGTGCAAAATCATCTTTTCCTGACTTTTTCTTTACTTCAGGAATCCACTCCAGTGCAGGAATAAAAGGGTGAGCATAATCTGTGAATGGGAAAACAAATTCCAAACAGTATTCATCACTATGATAATTTTCCTTGATGTAATCAAGCGGAACTATAGACTCATCGAAAGGAAGATAAGTAGTATGCCAATGACCATTTTTAAGATATTTATAGTCGTTATATTTTGCTGTATTTATAAGTACAAGATGGTCATAATAAATAGAGGAATCAAAAGCCTTATTGCTGTTGGTTATAAAATTAATTCCAGGATTATCATTTTCACCATCACATGCTGAAACAAATTTAATATTAGCCGTTAAACGAACATTCGAAAACTCATGAAAAATATTACTATCCGGTTGAAATAATATTCCACAGTTCCTCAGGAGTACTTTAAATTGAATTGAATCAAGAACTGCACACTTTATAAAATCTATTGGCTTTTCTTCTTCTTTATAAGGCCTGACAGGACGCTTCCAATTTTTCTCGTTTCCAACAATTGAGTCATGAATTTTTAGCCATTTATTGTCACTATCTAAATAGCGAATTTCAATATTCCAAATTTCAACTTCCGCATTCCAACTTCTAAAACCTACTGTCCCAGGGTGCAAATACGGTATATTTAACCCTTTTTCTGAAGTTTTAAGATACTCAACTGCAATGAAGCATCCTGAAAGGAAAAGCAATATTTGAATATAGTTCCCAAAATATTCTCCAAAAACGCTATGTGAAGGACTAATATTCTTTGAAGGAGAGCTTCTTTTTTCGACTCTTATAGCTCTAAGAAGAAGAAAAAAATAAATTACTGATGGTGCAAAAAGGAATATACCTACCAATACATTAGTATCTTTTGAAAATTCAGAATATTGTTCGAATCGTATAAAAACCAAAACAGACATTAAAAGTAGAGAGAAATTGACAAGCCAAAATTTTACACAAAAAAGTGGCCAAGTCGCATTTGCTAGCGTTTTGAATATGTAGAAAAATAAATTAAATATCTTTTTGATGCCTTTTCCCACACATTTAAAGATTTTTTTTATCATAATATTTTATCTAAGGAAATGAAAAACGACCCTTTGACTGTTTAATGCCTCAGTTTTTATAACTATTTATGTAATGGAATTTTTAAAATTCAAAGAACTATATAAAAATGATTCGATATTGCAAACCACATAGCAAATTTAAGAAAGTAAATCATTTAAATCATTAATAACTAAAATAAATTTTATCTTTATTGAGTATTTTAGTCATGTTGATTTTTCATCTGGATTAACTTAGATTCTAAATTCAGCAGGGAGCATTTATAAGTTACGAAGAACATACTGCCACTAATTTTATCCCACTACTCGTTAAAGTACGCATCTTCCAGCTGAAGCGGCAATTCGTATTGGAAATATAATTAAAAAGCAAGAAATGAAAGATGTAATGCATACTGCAACAAACATAATAGATTACCAGCAGGATAAATTGAAAAGATTTCCCTGTTGATGAATCTATAAGAATAGTAAGATTACCCGTTATCTCTTAGATGTATTGAGTTAGTAAGCACACAAAATACAGCCTAACTCATTTTTTTATATCCGCCACCAAATAGGCCTTTGCTCCCATAGTTTGAAATTCCGTTCCTGAGCGGGGTTGAAAGTCTTGTGACTAAAACTAAAATGAAAAGAAGAAAATTTATTACTCAACTTACTTTGACAGCACTTGGATTGCCATTTATATCCACAATCAGAAATCAACAATTTCAAAGTCATTCTCTTAATTGCATTTCATTAGGCAATATGGCTATTGAAACTAAGGAATTGTTTATTAAAAAAGGATTAATTTTTGACAAAACACTATCAGTAGAGACTTTTTCAACCACAAACCTGCCTTTATTGGTTGAGCAAACTAACAAAACAAATTCGAAGCTGCTTATAATTGCAGATCCATCTTCTCTGAATGAAAGTAAACTTTTATTTTCTTTACTTTTATCGCTAACGAATAACCGCAAGGAATATCACGCTTATATTTACTTACCATTTAATTTTGTAGGAGAGAAGCTGCAAAATGAAATGAAAAAAATGAGGATGCGTTTAGGAAACCATGAAAATATTGTGTTTATTTACCTTTTAGAAGAATGTCGACTGTATGGAAACATTCCTATGAGAGAGGCATTAGAGAATATATACACTAAAGTATTTTACGATTTTATTAAAAAATAATCTACAAACAATTTAATATTAACCCTAAAAAATAGTACCATGAGAAATGACAACGAGATTGACAATGTTGAAAATTATTTTGCAGAACTTAAAAAAACTGATAAGTCTATAATTGAAGATGGAATAGTAAACCGTGAAAAATACAAAGCAAACAAAATAAAGTTATTATGGATACTTAAAGACCCCCATTGTAAAAATGGGGGTGGTTGGGATATGAGGGAACATCTTTCAAGCCCCTATGGTCTTATAAATAGGACTGATAATTTTAAATGGAAAAATACATACAAACTAATAATGTTGTGCACTTGGGGGATTCTCAGGAATTTTCAATCTTGGGAAGAATCTCTTGACGATTGGAACAAATTAGGGAGTGAAAAACTACTGGAAGTTTTTAGTGACATCGCATTAATAAACATAAAAAAAACACCTGGCGCAGGAAGAAGTAAAGATCCAGAATTAAGAAAAGCTTTCAAAACAAATAAAGAATTAATCGTCATGCAGATTAGAGCTTATGAACCTGATATTATAATTTGTGGGAGAACTTTTCATTTTATACGAGATATAATTGAAGAAACAGGAGTTCTGTCCAGAAGTAAATTTGTTAAAGCCTATCATCCAAACCAAAGTAGAATATCCCATGAAAATTACTATAACTCTGTTCTAACTGATGCAAAGAAGATTTTTATTGAGTAGAAACTTGATAATACTAGATTCTTGATTGGTTAACTTCCTTTTAGATTTTCTAAAATGTTCAAATACAAAAATACACTTTACCTCATCTGTCGTTAATTCTTTATTCAATTATAGAATTAACGACCTTTGGGGTTTGTAATAATGGCAAAGCCGACCATTAAGCCCTTATACTGTAATAATGGTAATAGTGCAAACTATTATTATCCGGCAAGAGTATGTCTAGGTCTCCTGAGAGCTTAAAAAACAAATCAAACCTAGGAATAAAGAATTACACGCAAAAGTGATGCATGCAATTTTGAAAATATAAGATTAATGGGAACATTTTCTCATCCAAAGGTCCTTTTTGTTTTGGGTTATCAACTCCTTATCCTTAATATGATTTTTGAATTAGCTTTGTATTGAAAATGGTTCTATATTCGTTGCGAATTTATGCTACATCTGATAGCGTATATATACACTCTATTCCAGGTTATAGGAGTTTATGTATGCCCTTTGGCAAGATAAAGTGTATATTATAAATTTATGGACAAACTTAAAACAGACACAGCATGTTCGATGAAAAGACCAGCCAGCATTTAAGATACTATGTTTATATGCTTTTTGACCCAAGAGACAAAAGACCCTTTTATATTGGGAAAGGTATGGAGAATAGAGTTTTCAACCATCTAAATCGTGCTTTGACAGATATTGATATTTCGAATGCAAAATATGACACAATAAGAGAAATTGAAGAATGTGGTCAAGCAGTTGGTCATATTATCGTGAGACACGACTTGACAGAAGATGAAGCATTTATAATCGAAGCCTCTTTGATAGACGCTTTTATTTACAGTGGAGTTTTACTTTCTAACAAAGTTGGTGGACACAACTCGATTGAGAAAGGATTGATGACTTCCGAGGAAATTATAAGATTATACAATGCTGAGCCACTAAATGAAATTGACAGTGATTGCATCCTAATTAATATCAATAGAAAATATCAAAGAGGAAAAGGAATGCAAACAATATATGAAGCAACCAAAGAGACATGGACAATTCGTGAAAGCAAATTACCGCAATTAAAATATGTTTTGAGCGAATTCCGTGGACTAATTGTAGAAGTTTTCAAAGTAAATAATTGGTATCCCAAAGAAAGAGGTTATTTACCAAATGCCCAAAGATATGGGCAGACAAAAATTGGATTTGGGTTTAACGGAGAAATTGCGCCTTCGGAGATTAGAAATAAATACATAAATAAGTCAATTGCACATTTAAAGAAGAGGGGTGCTGCTTCGGCAATTAGATATAATCTTTGAGAAATTGAAAGTGTGGATATAACACGCCTCTATAATTAATTGCCGGTGTCGTTAGAACAGAAAACTATACAGTCCATAACAACGACGTTGCAGTTTGACACGAACTAAGCACGCAATTGGCTAAAGATTATAACGCAAATTGTTAAGCGGGAACAAAAATTAATTAGAGAAGGCATTTTGCGGCACTAGCAATCAAAAGCCACTATTTGGCGCTTTTTTTTTGCAAACAAAATGATTTTAGTTAAACTTTTACACTATGGACAAGAAAAGATGAATGATAAAGATCAATAGATTCGGACGACAGGAGATTTATTTCTGCTCCGATGAACGAAACATCTATACATGCATTTCTTATGAATACAAATAATCTGACAGAGGAAGACCATCATTCACGTTCATGTTTCATTCGGAAGGTTGTGCAGAGTTCAGTTTGCCCCGCTTCAGCATCTCCAGTATCGTCAAGAAAAATCCCATTGAGGATTGTGCAGTTTTGGGACAATTTGGATCGACTACCTGACGATGTGGGTGAATGTTTAGAGACTTGGAGTAAGATAGAGGAACAAGGTTTTGTGAGACTCCTTTTCGATAATCAACAAGCAAGAGATTTTATTCATCGAGAACTGGGCCTAAGGTACCTAAGAGCCTACGACAAGTGTTATCATCCGGCAATGCAGTCAGACTATTTTAGACTCTGCTACATTTTCGTAGAGGGTGGTTCCTATATAGATGCAGATGATGTGTACAATGGGTCTCAAATTCAATATCTTTTTATCGATGGTCGATTAAAAATTCAACCTCTATGCTATGATACGACAACGAATATGATGGTACCCCCATCGCTTTTCACTCAACTAGGAGCAAATGCTGAAAGTTGGATTTTTTACTTTAACAACAATCCGTTAATTGCTTGTAGTAGGCACCCTATAATTGAACGTGCACTAACTCAAGCCACATTATCTCTTGAGAGAGAAATAACGAACGGTTTGCCTGAAATACAATCGACAACTGGACCTGGGAATCTTACTAAATCAATATTTGATGTTGTAACTGAGAATGCTAATATCGAACAGGAGCTTCTTGTGTTATGCAATTGGGAAGATATAGCCAGCAGTAGATGGGAGCTTAGTTATAGGAACGATACCAGGAATTGGAGGCTTTCGAACTGCCATGAATATAAAAAACAATAATATAATTAAAAATAATTGAGTATCTATGAATCTAGCTTCTCCCTGGTCGGCAACTTCAAAATTCTTATTTCGCATCGTGTTGAGATGTAGGAAATTGCAGCCGAAAAAAAGATCTGCAGCTTTTGGCGCATTGAATACTGAGGAGCATCCAAGAATAGGACATATTTATGTCATCAATTTGGACCGCCAACCCGCTCGTTGGACCGAGATGGAACAGGAACTAAAACACGTGTTGGATTGGTCTGGATCTGAACTTTGGACCCTTACTGAGCGGTTTGCTGCCGTAGATGCTACTCACTTCTTGCAAGATACGTTAAAAGATGCGGACATCGATCCATTTTATACACTTGGAGATCAACTATTCGTAGAGCCACAACCGCTAACTATCCCCTCCCGACTAGAGCTCAATTCTCCGATCCCAATGAGTCGACCCGAGATTGCAATCGCTCGCTCACACATAGACATCTGGCGACAGATTGCGGCAGGTAATTATGAGTATGTCCTCATTCTTGAAGACGATATATGGCTTCGATCCAACTTTGCCCAAAATCTAGACAAAGCGTGGGCCGAAATCAATGCCGAAGTCAATAGAAAAAGTAAATTTGATATCTTATACCTCTCCTACGAGGAGGCAAAACATGGAGCACCGAAGACCTTCCTTTCAGGCAATGTGTTCCGACCAGTGCGTGGTCTTTGGTTTCTTTCTGGATATGTTGTTTCACGCAAAGGCGCTGAGAAGCTCATTAATCTCCTCCCTTGTCGAGGCCCCGTTGATCTATGGCTAAACCACCAGTTCAAATTTTTAGATGTCCGTGCGATTAGACGATCCATCATCGACCAGAGGCGAGATGTAAGCTCCACTAACTCATATTCAATACTTCCAACGCTCACAAAAATTGGTGCTATCACCAGCGAGAGTGCATCATTGTTTCACATTCGACCAAGTGAGCGACCTGTGTTTGCTTTTGGACCTAAAGATTCTGGCCTTTCATCATTAGCAATGGCTTTGTCCATGCTCGGATACAGATGCTGCAGTGATCTCCAAACGCTGCCACAAGCTGAAAGTAAGATGCTCCAATCAGGAAGAGGTGACCGAGTTTTTGATGCATATGTGAATATTGGAACTTTAGCGGGGGAAACCATTGTCCTCCGCGAGCTTTATCCACAGGCTAAGTTTATTATAACCAAGAGCAGGTCTGGAATTATAGATGATAACGATTTGAAAATCATAGCTGATCTCAATGGGTTGGATATCGCGGTTCTTAACATAGAGGCATCTAACAAATGGCAGGTTGTTTGCGAACATCTCAGATGCGCACCGCCTGCTTGTTCCTTTCCTAAGGTAGCTGACCTTGGACAAAGACAGCTCCTTTGTGAAAACGTTGAAGTGGACACAATTCTGAATTGTGATATTCCTAAACGAGATAAGTCGCCATGGGTTGTGGAAGCAAGTCAGGGGTGGCAAGGTATTCATACTGTCGCGCTAGAAGGAGAATCAGATATCTCAGCAACCCCAGTTAGAATCAATGATTCTATGAAATTTCTCGATACAAAAAACTGGTCTATGCGAGACGATACCTTCACTGGCAACATGGCGCTGTTTCGTCCCTCAAACATTGAATTTCATTCTGGGCTTGGAGTTGCTCTTAGTATCAAAAGGGAATCTCTGGGTGTTCGAGATTATAGTGCTGCAGCGTTAACCAGCCGGGACCGATACTTATACGGAAGATTTGAGGCAATTATTAAGGCATCGAACCTACCCGGAGTGGTTACCGGTTTTTTTCTTCATCGCGATTCACCAAGGCAGGAAATTGATATAGAGATTGCTGGAAATCGAACAGATCGTCTAATGGTCAATGTCTTTTACAACCCTGGTAGTGAGGGTGCGAAGTTTGACTATGGATATAGAGGTGCTGCAAGCTATATAAACCTTGGATTTGATGCATCTAAAGCCTACCATCAGTATGCAATCGAATGGGGGCCATCCGAGATAAGATGGTTTGTTGACAATCGCTTAGTCCATAAGCGCGTTAATTGGTATCCAACACCTATCCCTCATCTTTCAATGTCACTCCATGTTAACGCTTGGCCTACTAATTCTAAAGAACTTGCTGGACGATTGGTTAGTCAAAGACTCCCTACATCCACTTTTGTTAAATCTATATCATTTGAAGCTAATAGACACCATAATTAACTAATATTATGAAAATACTTTCTTACAATCCAGGTCATGACGGAGCAATCGCCTACCTGAAAGATGGTCATTTGATATTATCTATTGAGACAGAGAAGAACTCGAACTATCGATATTCTCCTGTTTCCAGTCCAGACGTATTCAACGTTCTTGGCGAAATCGACGAAATCCCCGACGTCATTTGTACAGGTGGGTGGTGGCCACGCGACCATCACGAGTATCTAAATAGCTCGAAAGTTCATGCCGGGTACCGTGGCATCTCGAAGAGCGAAGTTATCATAGATCAACGGCGTCTATTGGGAAAGCCGGTTCACTATTTCTCATCTTCTCATGAGCGATCACATCTTCTTTGCGCTTTCGGCATGTCCAAACTGCCGATTGGCACCCCATGCTATGCATTGATATGGGAAGGTGCGATAGGCGCTTTCTATGAGATCGATGCTGAGCTGAACATAACATTACTTGCTGATGTTCTGAATCAAGTTGGAAATCGCTATGGCCTACTCTACGGCTTAGCCGATCCAACCTTTCCTAAGGATGGACCATATCCTCGCTTTCAGGATGCAGGAAAGCTCATGGCGTTGGCGTCATTTTCAAATCGCAGTACGCCTTCATCTGAAGAAAGGAAGTTGCTCGATTTTCTACTACATGGTTCATACGGGGAACTGAGCATGTACGAAAACCTTGAGGATTCGCAATATTATAATGTGGGTATGGATGATCCAGAATTTCGCAATTTCGCAGGTATTTTTAGTGACAAGTTATTCGATATCTTTTATCAGTTCGCAAAAGCGAACTTAAAGAAAGGAATGCCACTAATTATCGCAGGTGGGTGTGGCTTGAATTGCGATTGGAATAGTAAATGGAAGGAATCTGGTCTTTTTACTGAAATCTTTGTACCTCCTGTGGCTAATGATTCAGGTTCTGCAATTGGAACTGCGATCGACGCACAGTTCCAATTTACAGGGAACCCAAAAATCGACTGGAGTGTCTATTCTGGACTTAGCTTCGATTCTACCCCTTCTTTCGATATGGCACAGTATGATATTTATGAGCCTAATAATGAAATGATAGCCGATATGTTGGCAAATGATCTTATTCTAGGATGGGTGAACGGCAAATATGAAATCGGTCCACGAGCATTGGGGAACCGTTCAATTCTTGCTGCACCATTTCAAGATAGCACCAGAATACGGTTAAATGAGATCAAGCAGCGTGAGCAATTCCGACCTATTGCTCCAATTTGCTTGGAAGAAGAGGCTGCGCAGTGGTTTGGTTGCGATCATTCTAGCCCTTATATGCTTTATACGTACATTGCAAAAACAGATGCATTGGCCGCTGTTACTCACGTGAATAAGACTGCTCGCCTTCAGACAGTGTCGTCCGAGACTAACCTAAGTTTACACAACTTGTTGGTAGCGTTCAGGGTCCGCACTGGTTACGGCGTTTTATGTAATACGTCGCTGAATTTCAATGGTAGAGGCTTTATCAATAAGATAGACGACCTTTCATTATATGTCAAAAAGCATAATTTGGATGGCTTTGTGGTTGAAGGACGCAGCTATATTTTGAAGTCATCAAGAAATTATCAAGAATACTTAAAAAGGTGATAGAGCTATGAGGTCAATTGCAGAAACCATATTTTCAATTTTCACATAAACCAAAATCAACTCTCCATTTCTACAACCCCCTCACTCTCCAAGCGCCTTTATCAAGCAATCCTTTAAATCAGTATAGTATTGGATATTGATTTTTGTTATCATGTCGTCCGAAAGGTCGTTCAATTGCTTTCTTGCATTGAGTGGAATTAGCAACGTAGTTGCTCCTTTTTCCACGGCTATTTCTGCCAGGTTAACGGCATTGTAAACCATATCAAGTGAGCCGCCCAAATTCAGTTGACCAACTATAACCAGACCTCCCCTGGTGTTCTTTTCAAGCACTGCACTGCACATACTCATCAATACAGCCATTCCCATACCGTTTCCACTTTTGGATGCATCAAAGGCACGTAATTGTATTGAAAATTCATGCATCCTTGCATCTCTGTCACCAATTAATTCTTTGTTTTTGCTGTATAAATTCTGCTCGGCATATCTCACACTTTCCTGGAATAGTGGTGGTGCAGGCCTGTTAAGTATTTTGACCCCTGCACCCGGAGCTGAGTTTATTTCAATCTTGTACAAGCCGGTTGTTTCTTCAAGACCACCGGCATTCAATGCCCATATCTGGCCTGGAGGCAATGGATCTTCACTGATGGTATTTTCGCTGTGAATTTCGGGTGTAGTTACAAAAGTTTCCACACCATCTTCACCTATACGGTAACTGAAATGGGTATTGCGAAATTCAGCAGAACCAATACGCTTTTGTTGCTCTTTTACTCTTCTACGGTATTCCATTGAAATTTTGATAGCCCATTCCAACAGTTCATCTGAAATGGGTGATTCGGGATTGGGCTGCATCAATTTCAGCAAACCATTCAAGGTTTTGTTTACCGCTGTGGTATCTCTGCCGCTAAGGGCGCCACCGTAATCAATACGTGGCAAAACGGAAGAAATGCGGCTCGTATCCCTCAGCCTGGTCCAGCATTCAGCTAAGAAATCGCTTACCAGTCCAAAGTGATCCGTAAAATAGGCTTTACTGAGTTTTGGGAAATCCCAACCCGGTACAAAAGCATGAATACGATCCATAAATGCTGTATCGTCTCTCATTTCCTTTGGCATGGGACCAAACAGGTGACTGATGCGTTGCTGGTGCTCTACATCAACGTCAAAGTTCCCAACCATTACAATACCTCCATCAGCTCGTATAGGCTCTTTGCCACGGCTAAACTCTCCGCTTTCCATATAACCCTTCATTATGCTTACTCCGTCCTTCTGGTCGAAGGAAACACCGGAAACTTCATCAAAACAAACGACGTCATATTTGCATACAAGTCCCCTTTCGCCACTTCCCATATTGACAAACATTTTGGCAACTGTTGCTTTGCCACCGGAAACCAAATGAGAGTATGGAGAAATTTGCTGATATAAATGTGATTTACCCGTTCCTCGTGGACCCAATTCAATCATGTTGTAATTGCGCTCCACAAAAGGAATCATTCTAACAAAAAGCGCATTCTTTGCCTTTTCGGTTAATGAAGACGGTTCCATACCTATACTGCGAATCAACAATTCCTTCCACTCTTCCAGGGTAAAGCTCTCTCTTCCTTTATAGAGAATATCCAGTACGTTCCTCTGTGACAATTGAATAGGCCTGATATTGCTGATTCCAAAAGGACGTCCGTTGTTCTCCTGGGCGATGGCTGCATCATATTCCAATTCAATTTCTGCATAAAAGCCACCGGTTAGCATCCTGTCGTTGGCATTTACTATTTCGGATGAAATCCTCACCTTGTTCAGTTGCAAACTTGGTAAAGTGGCCACATAGCTATCGGAACCCGTGTCAAGCCGGGCAGTGATAATGTCAATGAGTTTGATAGAACCTTGTTCCCTGGCTTTTGACTTGAAATATTCTTCTTCACCCGGACGCACTGTTCTATTCTGCAATTGCCGCTTCACAATTTCCAGTCCTTCCTGAATTTCTTCTTCATTTGTGGTGGCGCAATACCTCCCCAACAGAAACTCAATGACATAAGTAGGAACCGGATACGTTTTGCGGAATGATTCCAGCAAATCTTTTCTTACAACATAACCTTCAAAGGCTTTTGCAGCTATCAGGTCTATTTTATCTAAGTCCATGGTCTTCTTTTTTTAACCACCTACTGTGGTTGGTTTTCTATCTAATATTCTTTCATTCTCATCCAACAACACAATGGTTACAGCCTTTGATTCGGCCTCATCATCAACCATTAGGGTTACAGTATTGCCTCTGAGTGTTTTATTTGGGGATAATACAACGGAGGTTTTTGCATCGTTGTACTTTGTGCGCATATCGACAGAATACCCATCGGGCAGATCGTTGGTCTGGATGGTGCATTTGAGATTAACCCATTTTACCGTTTTGATTTCAGCGTCAATATATCCCTCATTGTGATTTTCTATCAGCAACGTGGGCACCAAACATTCATGTATTGAAATTCCCCCATGGGCAAACTCCTGATTGGCTTTAAAGAAACTGATACCCGGAGCATACGCGATAAAAACAGAAGGATTCCACCGCCACGGCAGATGCAATAAATCTGTTGCAGCTCCCTCTTTAATCAATGCACAACGGCCCCATCGGTCCAGAGCTGAACCGGCATTGAGTGCTGTTTTAGGTAAACCACCGGGCAGCAACAGCCACCCATGGTCTGTTACTATTTTTAGCTTTTTAACGCCTCTTTCAAAAGCAATATCTATGGCTTCGTGTACTTGAGCGAATAATTCTTCAATACGTTTCACCATGCCTGATTGTTCCGCATGGCCTTTGGTGTCAATTTCGCCTATCTCCTGCCAATATTTACCTTCGCCCTGAATATCGCCGGGCTGAGTAACCAGTTTATACCCGGCAGTCTTTAATGCGTCACGAAATACCGGAGTAAGTAAATCTTTACCGTTTTTTAATTGAGGACGAAATTCAGTAATGCCACTTTCTATTGAAACTTCAGTAGTAATGGGTGAAACATTGGGTTTTGCCGTAGCCGTTAAAGTGGGGATTGCAGACCAGGTAGCCTGTAAAGAAAAGTCCCATTTGTATTTTGCCAATCGTTTGCAGAACTCCTCTGCCAATTCATACCTGAACGCATCAACAAACAGCACAAATGATTCCGTTTCATCAACCGCATGTTGTGAAGTAAAAATTCCTGCATCCTGTTCAACCAGCTTTTGAAACTTTTGTGTGATATTTTCTAACCACGGTTGATAAAAAAGCCGGATGATTGATATGACTATCGTTTTGTCTTTTTCTGACCTCACCGAAACCAAAGCCTTACGCATAAATTGATCCACAATGAAACCCTGCGTAACATAGTAGTTTTTTATATCCTCTATGGATGAGGATGAGTAGGATTCATTCACTTTTGAAGCCATTTGCACCAGATAACTCAGGGCATCAGCAAGGGGTGACTTCTCCAATTCAAACCAAACCCAGCTTCTCCTTACGCTGTGTTCTTTTTCAAGCTCTTGAAGGCTTGCCAATGCTTTCGGGCTATCTTGTGTCGCTGCTTTCTTCAATGCCTGCGCCAAAGCCTCTTCTTTCTCTTCGTTAACCTGCGGCCAGCTTTCGTCGGGCAATGCAAAGATACCCGTGCCCATATCGGCAGGTTTTGCCAAACGAAGCAACTCTTCTATTTCAGGATACTTGTGTGGAGCTGTGGCATATAGCTGCCAAACGAATTTCCAGGAATTTTTCTGAGAACCGAGTTTTTCCGCTATGGCTTTGATGTTTTTGTGGTCGGGCTCAAATTCATACTGTGATTTGCACAGGCTGGCGAACACTTCTCTTTTGCCGTCTTTTATATTTTGAAAGAAGATTTCACCTTTGCACATCCATTTTAGAATGGTTGGGACAATATCCGGAAACAATTGATTGTTAAGATAGTCGGCATCTACGATGGTTTGATTGGCCAATACACCCTTATCTTGAAATATTGAAGGCAATGTTTTCTTTAATGCCTCTTTGGTAGCATTGTCTTTTGCAACTTTTAGACCTAAGCCCAGGGAAGGATTTTCTACAAAGGCAAGGATGCTCCATTCCCTGCCGTTTTCCTGCATAAAAAGTGTTCCGGTGTATTGATATTCCAATAGAGGCTGGAAATTTAATACCGCATTTTCTACGTTTCGCAAATCAGCCTTTGATACACCCGGCAGATAGATGATGGGAATAGCTTCTGAATCCCAATTGGCCTCAGGAAGTGTCTTCGCAATCATACACTTTAGCCAGATGGACGGACCTTGTTTTTTTTCAGGTGCGTAGCTTCCATAAATCAACAGATGTGGGATGCTTTGCTGCAATACATCTATCACTTCACACCACTGGTTCTCCGGATCAGGCCAAAGAATGACCTCCGGACTTACCATCACATGGCTGTTGTGGTTTTCGGCCTGCTTTAAGGCTTGAATTACTTTATCGTGAATGCTTTGCCTCATTTTTCTAAAAATTCTTTGTTTATTTTTTTATTAATCACATTACCGAAATCAACAAGTAAATTATCTTCTTCATCCAGAACACTGACTTTCATAACCCCACATAAATGCCTATATCCAGTTTCAGTGCTTTTTACCCTTCCACCAGTAATAAAATATCCAGGCTCGTAAATTACTTCGCCTTTAATTTTTGCATATAACAATACAGCATTAGCCCCATCCCAATACTCATTATACATAAACATTTGTTTCAGGTCACTATCAGCGGGAAGATCGTCTTCAGGTAATTTCCATTTGGTATCAACAATTAGTTTTCTAATACCATTATCGATTACAATATCAGGTTTGATGCCTTTACTTGAATCCGAGTTGCCATTTCGCCAAACTGTTTGATATTCCTGTGGCACAACATACCAACCCCGATTGTTATTTTTTACAATCTGACGATACACGTATTCCTCCCACAAGTTATTCATATCAAAAAGAATAGCTAAGATATGATTTTGACCAGAACTTACATCCGGACGATAATTAAGAATAATCATAGCCGCTATTTCGATGCCTTCCTGATATGCAATTGTTTTACGGTCAAAAACCAAATTTTGAAATGTCGCCTCATTGACTTTTATAATATCAAGTTCAGGGAAAGCCATCAGAAGTCTATAAACCCGATCTTTTAGAAAAGGGCTGTCACTAATTTCCGGAATTAACTTCAAGGCCTTAAACAGTATTTGATTATAAATATTATTTCGGTCATATGCCTGATGACGGGTATAAAACCGTTCCTGATGAACTAAATTCTTTTGAATATTTTCTGAAAATAACAATTTGCCTTTTAAGGCCATCACATTTCCATCTTCTTGCCTGTATTTCTTAATCAATCCCAAATGTAACAGCGTTTCACATTCAGTGATAAACAATTCCAAATAGGCTTCAAGAATACTGTTAAATTTGAACTGTAAAGCTGCTTTCTCATGAGAATGAACTTTCATCCAGTTGCACTCCCTTAACATATCAATCAATACCTGTTGCCAGGTTGTTTTATTTCCACCCGGATCTGTTTCTTTACCGATTTTAGGAAGTATTTCAATCGTAAGGTCACCTGCCTGAATAACGCCAACATACTGTTGAAAACGAACCGCTTGGTGATGCAGTGTGAAAAACTTCCCCTTATGAGCATCATTGTACTTAACTAAAGCATCCAGGTGGGGCAAATCAAAGCCTTGCTGACCAACACGCAGATAATCATATTCAAAAATTTGTATTGGCTCTTTATTACTCATTATTTTCAAGTGCCGGTTGAAAGTAGATAGAAATAAAATCTGCAGGAGACCAAGTGGTTTCATTTGCATCCGGTTTTATTGCATAAACTTTTTTGTTCTTGTATTGATTGGCAAGAGCAGCCGAATTAGAAGAACGTGCAAAGGTTTGATTGTTTGCTGTGTGCTGCACGACCACAAACTTATTTCCCAAAACCAATTCTAATTTTTCATAATCATTGTAGAAATACTCCTGTAATAGCGGAATAATTTTCTCCTTGAATGCAATTTTTAATTTTTCAAAATTATCAACATTCCAAAGCCAGGCATGACCAATGGTATGGTCGTTGTCTTTTAAAATCCTTAATCTTTTGTTTATAGAAGTGAGCAATTCATTCAAATTAATGCCCTCAAATTCTGCCTTAAGTTTTGCTTCGTCAGGCAGCATCGGCACAAATGAAAATCTTCTTCTTAGCGCAGAATCGAGTGCCTCAACACTCCTGTCAGCCGTATTCATTGTTCCCAAAATATGAAGGTTTGGCGGAACGGAAAAATAGTTTTTTGAATAGGGCAGCTGAGCACTAATGGACTCCGGTTTTCCCATGCGTTTGTCTTCTTCAATCAAAGTAATAAGTTCCCCAAAGATTTGTGCCACATTACCCCGGTTTATTTCATCAATAATAAAAACAAAGGGAGATGATTTATCTATAGTTTGCACTGAATACTCGTTTTTGTTCCAGTACTTCTGAACTATTTTTCTTTTATCCAAATAAGCCAATTCAGTTGTAGAAGCAGTGGGTTTAACCGTTTCACCACCCTCAGTATCTCTTATTTCGGCTATGGCATTTAAAGCCCCCCAATAGGCCGTGGCATTGCATCCTCCTATGGCATTCCTAAAGGCATTTTGAATATTCGCGATTTCATCGGGCTCGGGGTATAACTCGAAGATGCGACCAAGCCTGTCTCTTGATACAGTGTAAGGTTTATCTCTTCCGGCATGCCTGATTGACAGATTGCCTTGTGAAGTGACCGTTGCAGTAACTTTACCTCCACTCTTTGTTTCTAGTTCCTCTGAACCGGCATCACTTATTCTGTCAAAAAGTTTATCGAATAACCCATTGAAATCTAATAATTCCTGAACGATATTTTCTTGTTCTGAATTAGAATTTATATAATTAAAGGCAGCCTCTACACAAGCTTGCATAAATAACCCATCCTGAATCTGGTATTTTAAAAACTCATCATCATCTTCCGGGTCAACGGGTTTAATTCCCTCCATAAAATCCTCGTAGGCCATATTTTGATGAAAGGTGGTAAAGAACACACGCTTGCTTTTTTGAAGTTCGGCAAATTGCTGTTTTGCCTCAGTACGAGTTAAGGATGAAGTATCGATGTTTAATATTTTTAGCGTCTCATCCACTGTACTGTAAGTTTTACCTGTGCCCGGAGGGCCGTACAGTATTTTATTCCTAGGAATATCTTTATTTGCAGAATTTAGGTGAGCAGACCGAGATTGAACAGATGCAGGTGTTGCGATTTCCATATATTCGTTAAGTTTATTAATAGCTTTAGGAAATGATTTCTCGAGGAATTGAAACGTGTCCTTTTCACTAAAACTCAGCCCATTTAATTCATAGAATGTAGCAGGGTTTTTATGAGTGATGTTCATTTTATGATTTACAGGCGTTTCCAATTCATGCAAAAACTCTATTTCAATACAAGGCCTGAGGATTTTCCCAATTTCAACATCATTCTCTTTGAACTTATAAGACGTTTTGGCTACTGCTATCCCGTAATATTTATGTTTGTCTAATATTACAATTAAATCACCTTTTTTTAATTCATTTGCCCAGCGTTTTTTTACAATTTTACCAGGGCCAAATTCCTCCAGGATAGAATAATCTGTATCTGCTTTAAGCCAGTTGACGGATAAAATATTTCTTTCCCTGAATTCATCCCATTGGTTTGAAGTAGCACATCTCCAGATCGTTGGGAAGTTTTTATGTAAGTCATCCAGGAATGATCCTAAATCCCATGATTCTTCTTCTGAGTTGAAATTATATGCAAATTTATCCAACATACCAAGGGTTGTTTCTTTAACCTGAAGCCTCAATTCATTAAACGATTTGATGCAAGAGGGATAATCTGCCGGAATATCCATCCACTCTCTGAACTCATAATGAGAGTTGTTGATTATTGGAAATAGTTGCGGGTTGATATAATGTAACCAGGGTGAATAAACTCCTGATTTTACAAATGGGATATCTTCATTATCAAAATTGCTGCATAAGTCTATTGCTCCCTCTATTGTATTGACATTAAAAGCATTCTGAAGAAACTTTTTTATCATTCTCACCTGCTCTGGTTTAAGTTTCTTTACTGCATTTAAGCCTGCACCAGTATAGCCCCATTGATCTATTTCGTAGTATTTATCGGATATTTCATTTCTGCGTCCAGGATCTGTGATGTTTATTTCCAGATATTTGTCGAATGTCTTATCCTTACATCCGTACTTGAACATTTGAATAAGCCCGGTCAGATTTTCATTTGTCAACTGCTTATTTTTTAATGTTTCCTGTATGATATCTCTATAAACTACAGTTATTGCAGATTGTGCAAGACGTTCCGCATAATCATCTGTTTTGCGATAGGTTAAAAACCGTTCAACAAATTCTTTAATCTTGTTCGTGTTCATTTGCTTTCATTTAAATGGATTATTACCTTCTCGCATTCCTCTTCTCCTCCAACCCCAAATGCCTATCATTATCCCTTATCTCCCCCCATGGCGAGCCCGGTGGGTTTTTACCTCTGTCCACACCCCATTTTACATTGAATTTATTGCGCAGCACACCGGCTTCCACAAAGGGACGAATATTCAGGCGTACACCATCGTTCAAATCTGGCTCCCAGCCAATGGGTTGCTCTTCCAGGGGTTGCCAGCGAACGAATATATCGTGAGGATCTTCCCCTTCCAGAATAGCTTCCAGTTTCTCTTTCAATTTGAGTGCAGCACTGAGCAAACCTTCTGCACCGCTTTCACCAGCTTTCTTTCGGTTTTCGCACATGCGAATCCAATCGCCTAAATAGGTGAAGATGAGTTTGGAAAGGTTATCCTTATCTAATTTGTGGTAATTGACTAAAGCCGAAAAGCCATCTTTGCGGCCATCCCAAATATGCCAGATAAAAGGACGATTTTTGAAAACTTTGCAATGCTGTGCGAAAAATTCATCCCGCAACCAGGCTTCTAAGTTGGTTGATTTGGCATCTTCTTTTTGCAGCAGTTGTGTGATGGTTTGGATATTCCATTCACCTGCAAATACCTGTTGCAGGTAATCCCGCAGACGTTCGGCACCGGCTTGCTCTGCATTTACAGATGGAATACAGAATATGCCATCCTCATCCGTTAAATGATCAAAGGCTTTTACAGCTTCTATTAAGGTTTTAGCTTCATCTGCCAATTCCATTTCAGTATCACTTTCCGCAGGCCAGCGGTAACCCAATACTCTGGCCAGTGAAACTTGTAAGGGATTGTCAGTTTTAATGGGATTCCCATGAAACAGCCATTGTGTAGGGTCATCACTATATGGCTTGGGTATACCATTGGGGAACTTTTCGGCTGCAACTTTTTTCCAATATTCCAAATCGAAAGGGACTTTAACTAATGTTGCATTTGTAACGCTAACTTTCTGGTCAACTTTTCGAACATCGTCATGGTATTGTTCAGTTGTGCAATAAGCATAAATTGGCATTAAAAATTCTTCCTTTTCCGGAAGAATCACAGAAACATTATTGTCAAATGTGCTTTTGAGATTTAAAGTAGCACCCAATTTCGCCATTTGTGAAATTGCAACACCCTTTCGTAACTTAGAATCTAATCCTTGTATTCTTGCGCCTGGAGAGTTTTTTAATGCTCCCTTTCCACTATCCCAAAAGATAATATTTTCTTTTCCAACGAAATTGGCTTTAGTGGAAAATGTTGTTTGTTGATATATCCAAACGTCATTGTCTATATTTTGAATTTCCCAAAATAATCTTCCATAATTTGAGAAATCACCTGTGGCAATACCTTGCAAAGCCTTTGCATACTTGCTAAGCAAATCTCCGTGTATAATTTCTTCAATTACAATCCTTGAATCAGGATTACCAATTTGTTGCTTTTGATTAACTACTTTGATTACAATGGTTTTTAGTGCTTTGTCTTTAGTATCTGCATTGGGAGCTTTGCTAACATCCAAACCAACCATTACATGATCGGGCGAAGGTTTTTGATGTGATAGAGAAATTAACATCACATTAAAATCCCACATGGGTGTTTGAAAACCTTTGGGACCTAATCTGGCGACCATACTCCATGTTTCATTTTTTAATAGTTTTTCTCTAAAGTTTTTATAAGTGGTAAGAAAAAGCCAGTTCTGAAGAATTACACTACAGGAGATGCCACCAATCGTATTCGATTTGAGCATCTTATCGAGAAATACTGTAGCTAAATCTCCTTTAGCTTCTTTATAATTTCTCTCAAAATAATCAGCCATTAAATTATCCTGCTTTCCACGACTAAGATAAGGCACGTTGGTAATCTGTAAAGTATATTTCTTAGCCAGTAATTGCCCGGCTTTTGCAATACCTGCGGCCATAACCCCACGCTCTAATTGCTCGGTATCCCTTTCATTTTCTAATGCTTGTCTTAATACAGGCTCTAACTCTTCAAAATTTGCAGTAAACGCATCTGCTTTAATAGTAGTAGGATCCAATAGGCTACCCAACTCTGGAGCCAATTGAAAATGCTCGTAAAGCATCTTCATCCCGTTTTCCATTCGCTCTTTATCTTCAAACCGATCAACTTTCCCAACCAGCTTTACCCAATCTTCTACCTTGCCTTTTGGCGCAATGCCGGAACAAGCCAAATTCATTTCGGGCAATTCCTTGTAATGTCCGCAAAACTTCCAAGCTGTCAATGCCAGGTTAAAGGCGGCAATTTGTGTACATCTAGGGTCTATCTCAAGACCATGTAAGTTTTCAGAAATTACTTTTTCGGTAGCTTGTTCTTTGGTTAAGCCTTCTTCGTGCATACGCAAGGAAGCAAATACCGGAAACAGGGAGGCTACAAAATGACCGGAACCCATACATGGGTCAAGGGAAGTCACTTCTGCTGTTTTGTTAGGCCAGCCTTCAAAATTGCCGGCTGCGGGGACCCCCTCCCGGCCTCCCCCTAAAAGGGGAGGAGAAAACCGGAGGTATTCAAATTTAACAGGTGGTTTTATACCCGGGTTTCGGCTTACCCACCATGCCCCCAATGTGTTGTCAATTAGAAAATTAACCATGTAGGGCTCGGTAAATAGCTGGGTAACTGCCGGAAGTCTTTCGCCATCAATCTTATCACCACTTGCATTGATTACTGCCTTGGCTTCGCTTTGCCAAAACTGATACACCCAACCCAGTGCATCATCGGCCATAAAGATTTGGTCTTCTAGGTCATCAATAATCTCTTCCAGCTTAATGCGTTCATCGGTTGCATAGGCCACCTGCATTAAAGGATCGTCGGTTCTAAATATAGCAGGTAGCATTTTGCCCGCATAATTGGCGGCTGCGTCCCATTTATCTATAAAACCTTCATCACCGGCCAATTCCTCGCAATCCTCCATGGTTACGGCCACTCCATCCGGATGCATGAGCAAATCGTTAACTTCCAAAAACTTGGCAAACAACATTTTATGCCAGGTTTCGTAAGCCAGTTCGTAACCAAGGTTGTCAATTTCTTGCGCTCCATTGGCTGGTAATGCGTCACCCAACAACCGGGCTTTGCTGCGCAGTATGTTCCGCAAACTACGTTGCGCTGGATTCATGTGGGCAAATGGTTCCGGATAATCCACCGCCATACTGTGCAAGGCATTGAAAGCACCCAGCTCAGCTACTTGTCGCGCCAGTTTTACGGCTGATTCCAGTGTATTACGTTGTTGTGGGGTGAGTACGGCCATTATTCAATGTCTTTAATTAATTCGTTTTCAAATTCTTCTACGGTGGGTAAAGTGCCTTTCAATTCGGCAGGCAATGCCTGGGTAAGGGTAAATTCACTTACCCCTATGGGCTTGCTTATACCCCGAAGGGCATATTCCACTTCCAGCTTATTTTTATGTTTGCAAAGGATAATTCCAATAGAGGGTTGATCGGTTTCGGCTTTCAGGAGGTCGTCAACAGCCGAGAGATAAAAGTTCATTTTACCTGCATATTCCGGCTTAAACTCTTCCGTTTTTAAGTCAATTACAATAAAGCAACGAAGCCGGATGTGGTAAAAGAGTAAATCCAAACGATAATCTTTTTCGCCAACTTCCAGAGGATACTGGCGTCCTATAAAGGCAAAGCCCTTGCCTAACTCCAATAAAAATTTGGTAATGTGGTCGATGAGTTGCTTTTCAATATCCAGTTCCTGCATTTTGGGCTCCAGCGTGAGAAAGCCAAAGTTATATGGGTCTTTGAGTATTTGCGTGGCCATCAAAGCCTGTTGTTCAGGCAAAGTAGTTTCAAAGTTGGTAATTGCTTTGCCCTGCCTGGCAAATAAATTCTGTTCCATTTGCATGGTGAGTATGGCCCGGCTCCAATTGTTTTCGATGGTTTGTTGCAGATAAAACAGGGCTTCATCTGATGTTTTTGCCTTGTCAAGAACCAGTATATGGTGCCCCCATGGTACTCCAAGTATATTCCAATTCAGTCCAGCAGCTTGTTGGACTGAGGCTTCAGCGCTCAATGCAGCAGGCTGCTGCACTGTTATTTTTTCCGTATTTTCAACTTTCAGTGCAGCAGCTTGCTGCACTGAACTCCCGCTATAAAAAAGATACAGTTTTCTGAAGTAAAAAATATTGCGTTTTGAAAAGCCCTTCATATCAGGGAATTCGGACTTCAGGTCATTTGCCAGTTTCTCCACATAGTTATTCCGGCCTTCGAACAGTGCCTGGTTATCGGAAATCATTTTGCCCATATTCCAGTAAAGCTGAATCAACGAACTGTTGACGGCCAAAGCCGCCTTCGCCTGGGCAGAACGTATATGCTGTTTGAGTTCCTTCAGCAATTCATGGTATGTTACTTCTATAGCAAGCTCCTTACTCATGACTTATTTATTTTAAAATAATTGAACTTGAATCTTTTATAAGGTTTTCCAATTCAGCTTTCAGTTCTGAAATATAGCGATCTATCTCTTGCTGATTGTTGATGGTTTTGCGTGGAAGGGTATAGGATTTCGCCTGTGGTGCGAATATTTGAATAGCCTCTTCCAAAGCGGATTGGAACTGACCGGGCAGAGCCGCCAATTTGGTATCCCAGGTATAAAGCGAAGCCTTTTGCAATTGATTGAGCAAGGCATGGGCATCAAGATTTTTGATTTCAGGTTTTACCAGCAACTGATGGTTGGCTAAAATTCTATGCTTTTGCTCAGGGGTTAGTTTGTTGAAGTATTCATTTGCCTGCAGGCTATTCATATGCAAATCATACACGTCATTGTATTGCCCTTTGCGTTGGTTGAGGATGGTCAGCAACTTATCAGTAATGGCTGTTAACAGGGGTTGAATCAAATCAGGCTCCTGAAGCAGTAAACGATCATCGCGGATGGCATTGGTTTCAATCAACAGTTGCTCCATTTCAGGCTCATCGGGTGCATGATTGTTTAATTGAACCAATAAAGCCCAAAGGGGCTCTCGTGCACTAACCAGTCTGGCTTTTGCATTCCATTCCAAATATTTAGCCTGCAATACATCCTTTTGTTGCAAAATATCTAAAAGCCGCTCATTGCCTTCCTTATTCTCCATTTCTTTGATGAAATCAATATTGATGGGTTCAGGCCGGGGAGCATCACCGCTCACCTGTGCAGCAAGGCTTTTCAGTTTGTCGAAAAACTCATTGGAGTAGGGAAATATTTCATGACTGGGCGGGCAGCTTATACCGGCATCCTGAAACAGTTTGCGAATGGCTATTTTATCTTTCGCACCCAGAATGTGTATCTCTTTTTTGAAAGAAGCCTGATTTATTCTGGCCACCTTTAAGTCAGTTTCACTGGTAGAAATATGCTGCATGTTTTTCAGCATAATCAATAGGGTATCAATGGCATCCTGTGGCCAACCGTAAGGGGATTTCATGAAATGGTTGCGTATATCTTTACCGATTTTGGTGCTATTGCCCATAAAACGGAGTATTTCAATAGCTACCGGGTGTTTATCCACATCTCCCCTGTAGTTAATGGCAACCAGGGCATCAGGATTGTTTCCCAGGGCTTTGGTTAAGGCCTGCCCCCAGTTCGGATAATCGGCTTTGCTTTTAAAGTCAGGAAACTGGCGGTCAGCAATGCTGTTTAATGCATCGCTGATATTATCCCGGATGGTCCCGGTCTCCACTTTATTTCCTCCGGCAAGATAAACAGCCCCTTCCATGCATATTTTAGCAATCAATTCATCGATGGCTATTTTGGCCAGCCCCTTTCGGGTTTCCATGCTTTTTCTGGCCTGTTCTCCTTCCGGATTAGAAGGCATGCCCTTGGCATCCATGGTTAAGTTTGCTGCCAGAAATTTTATAATTTCACTTCGAAGTTCTGGGTCACGAAATTTTTTCACAAAGGCATAAGCCAATGGTGCATCGGAACCTTCAGCCCTGATTTCATTCAATACAACCGATTCGTTTTCAAACCAGCCATCCCGAATCCAGACATTCAGTTTGTTTTCGGTATTCGGCCTGGTATCTTTATCCCAAACATCGAAATCCCGTTTTTGCTTCGAGATTCCTTGCAGAATATTGATGGTTTTGGTTTTGTCGTTAAAGAAACCAATTATCTTTTGCCGGCGCAGGTTTTGAATCTGGTCATCACCCGAGCTGTTAATTTTCACTGCCTGAGCCGTGTATTCCTGCTCCCATTCAGATCCAACTTTGGTTTGCAGTTTAAACTCGTCGTTTACCGGCATCAAAACTTTCGCATCAACCAATTTCCGAATGAGTTCCTTTATCTTGCTTCTGAATTTATCAGATGGTTCATTAAGGTTGTCGATGAGTAAGTCTGCAATGGTGTTTTCATCAGACCTTAAACGACCATTTGTGGTATCTTTCGGCAACTGATCAATCAAAAAAACAACACTTAATATCCGGCCTTCCAGTGCATCATCGCCACCCTTCGATTTCCTGTTTTCAATTAAATTATTGGTTTCGTTAAGAAGAAGTGCATTTTGCAACAACTGAGACTGCTTTTGTTCAAATATCAAATCGGCAGGAATAATATAACCCAGCTCTTTGTCGGCAACGGTTTTGATGCTCTCATTTACAATTCGCAGTTGGCTTCTTAATTGGCCGGCAGTGCCTGCTGTGTCAATTGCTTGCAGAATCTTTTTCCAGAATTTTCGGGTAGAAGGAATGATTGGATAATCGGCAATCAAATTGGTCTTATCGCTTACCACATATCCAAAATCAGAACCTGAAAGATTACGAGAGATTTCACCCAAAGAACCCTCCAGTTTTTTATCGATTGCATTGATGGCGGATGGTTTTTTCTCTAAAACGGTTTTTCGGGTTACTGTCTCCACATCGGTATCAGATAAGGAAACTTTAACGGTAAACCGATCTTGCAGCCGCTGCAATAAACTCGTTTCTGAAAGTGCATTCTGACCGGTGCCAATGAGTAAGAATTTACCATCGAAATTGCTGCAAATATCCTGAGCCAGATTTTGCAGGTCAATACTTTTATCACCATCAGAACCAATGAACTGCTGCACTTCGTCTAAAACGACAATCGTTAATGGAATTTTATCCCCAAAGAACATGGGCAATATTTCGGTTTTGATGGTATCAATCAACTGTACCCGATTAATGGTTTCAATTCGTTTGAAGTTGGCCTTAAAATTCTCTTTGACCATAGCCTCATTTTCAGCAAACTCCGGTTTCAATTCCAGTAGTGCTTTGGCGATAGTCGATGAGACAAACAGATTTTCATACTCCTTTTTGAAATCCTTGCCTTTGGCTTCCACCAATGCTTTTAAATCATCGTAAATGCCTTCCTGCTTGGCCCAAAATACAAATTTGAAATGATGGTATTGTTGTGGCAAACCCAGTTCATTCAGAAATAGTTGCAGAAACGAATAACGAATGTCGGATGAAGGAAAATCCTTCAAGGTACCGGAAACCGAAAGCCTTCCATTTATTTTCTGCTTACTTTCCAATTCAAACAATAAGTCGTTAATTTCCTGCGGCAAAGGCTTTATGGTTCTGGCGGTATCGCCATTTGGAAATTTAAAATCCTCCCACAAATACCCCAACATTTTAACCAGGTGAGACTTTCCGCTTCCAAAAAAACCACTCACCCAGGCTGCCGGTTGCTTGGGCTGATCAAGGTGCTTTATATACGTATCTAATATCCTGTACAGGCCTCTTTGGTATTCGCCTTCACAAACAAATGTTTTCAATTCATGGCGAATGATTTTTAGCCCTTTTTCATCTTTGGCCGTATTAATTTCAACCACACCATCATTAATGAGGTTGTTTTCATCCGGATTTAATGTGAATAATTCTTTATTTTTCATAGGTATGTTAGATTAAGCAGTAATTGGTCTTGCCAGATAACTCCATCCATCTCTGGCATCTAATAAGCGGTAATGATTTTTATCGTATTCACCCGGAAAGAAAATGAGCATCCTGCCTTTGAAAGCATTCGCGCACCCGTTTAACACATCCGACATTCGGTTGAAGCCAAATAAGGAAGATATATCCCGGACAGCAATCAGGGTTTGATCATCAGTACCCAGTTTATCCATTTCCTGAATTAAGAAATCTATGGCAAATTGTTTAAACTCAGCTTCCAGTTGATCAACCAAAATTCCCGGCTCGCTAAAGTATTCTTCTTTGTACTCGTGGCCAGCCATCCACAATGGGAAGCATTTCTTAAGAGAAATTGTAATCCATCTTTTGCCAGCCTTGATAGTTGTAGTTTCAAAATCACCCATCCTCAAATCTACTTTGCGCTGTTCTGCCGGATCGTACACCAGAAACCAAACTCTTTCCTGTCCGGATAAAGAACCTGACCAGGGCTCATTTATAACCTTTTCATAGGCATCTACCAATAAATCAATTCTTGTCGCCATCAATTCCGATTTTGTTTAGAAGGTTTGTAAAACTTATTGCGGTTACGTTTCCTGCATATTGATACTGCATTAAATCTCTCTTTGAACATTCAAAAGCCAATTCCCTTAGTTTAGACTCATGAAGGCACAAGGCATTTACACCGGTACTGTTCCAAATGAAATCACCCCTGTCGCCATTGAGATAAGCCAGTAAAAATGCGAAACAAGCAATACGGTAACTAATCTCTGGTTGTATTCTGATGTTCTTTACTTTCCCAACAATAAAACCTGCCTGTTTCCAGGAGCTGGCAACGTTTTGAGCCATCGACTTACGGGTGTTCGGGGAGTATTGATTGGGATGGAACTTTTCTATTTCTTCTTCAAATGTTTCAACAGCTGCCTTGTGACCAGGCGTTGTGTCACGAAGAACCTGAATGCTTTCTGCAAGTATATCGTCATTATTGATAGCAAAAATAAAGGCAATCAATGGCTTTTCGGAAGGCTCTGAAATTTTCCAGAAGTATTTGAAGGCAGCAAATGCAGGATGGTGTAAATCAAACCCATAAAGCCTTTTTAGATAATTGGCTGTTTTTAAAGCACCTGAATTTGATTTCTTGCCTGTAACATTTTCCCTCAATGATTCCATAAAGCCATCATCATCAAGAGAATAGGCCATTACCTTTTCCAACTCAGCAAACATCATGGTTCTTGCTCCGTGGATTGATTTAGGTTTCTTCACGTATTTTTGTATTTTCCCTAACTAAAATCTATTTCTTTATTATTTTAGTAGCCAAATTATTTTCCCCTTCAACTCTTAGTATATATACGCCTGCTGATAACGACGAGAGATTAATGTCTGTGTCTTCATCCGTTACCATGCCCGTTAGAAGCACCCTTCCGGTCAAATCAGTAATCCTAAATTTTGCTCCTATCAAGTTATTATTTGATCTCAAAGACAAATGATCGTTTACAGGATTCGGTTTGATCGAAAATGATGTTGCAGGTTTTTTATCAATACCAACAGTGAGGGGATTAACAATATTTGATGATACAAAGTTATAAGTTGACCTGGTGAGATTACATGGAGTATTTGGTGAGACTCTTACCTGATATCTATTCGATCCTGAAGGAGGTGTAAGATCAGTAAAAGAAAAGTTATTATTAGGTACATAAGCAATCAAATTAAAAACTCCGTTTGCATTACTCCTATAGATCTGAAAATTTGAGTAAGTAAACCCTTCATAAGGATTCCAAAGCAAATTGACATCATTGTTTATTCCAACACTAGATTGTAATAATATAGTGCGATGCACATCACTCAAATCACTTTCTTTACCGCATTCAATGTCCTTAACTGATATTTTGTACTGATAGCTTTGTTGCTCAGGGATTGCATCTTCATCTTCGAACATGCTAATCTCATCAATTCCAATGGCACCAATACATATGTACTGGCTGGTATAATTGTCCATCCGATAGATCAAAATAGAGTCCGTCCCAACATTCAATGTTTTTTCAATTATAATAAGGTTATTCCCTGTTTGTTCGTCCATGGTTACCATGCAAATTTGTTCACTACCGTAAGGTTGTATAGGAGGTGGAGCAACAATTTCAGTATTTGATGCACATCCAATTGAATTAGTTGCAACCACACTATAATTTCCACCTGTAGTTACATCAATCATTTGGGTTGTTTGACCTGTGTTCCATAAGTAACTTTCAAATCCATCAGTTGCTGTAAGTGTAGTAGAAAGACAATAAGAGGTATCAGAAATGGCAATAGATATAGGGTCACTGTAGCATAATCTAGCAGCCCAGTAGTTTTCCATATTGTTTCCAACAAGTATAAACCCTCCATCGATGGTTTCCTTAACACTTGTAATCTCTTGAGATGAACCAAATGAATTCTGCCATATTATTTCACCTGATGGGTCAACTTTAATGAGTAAATTATAATAGGAATCATACTCAGGATATTCGGACGTACCACCAATAACATATCCCCCATCTGTTGTTTGCTGAATGGAATATGCCCAGTCCCCATCTGATCTTCCATAACATTTCTGCCATTGAATAGTGCCTGATGAATTAGTCTTAACAACCCAGATATCAAGGCTTCCATGATTACCAGATACATCTCCATCATTTGATTCAGTCTGCCCTGCAATTATATAACCCCCATCTGTTGTTTGCTGAATAGAATGTGCAATGTCTTGCTCGCCCCCCCCATAAGATTTCTGCCATTGAATATTCCCTAATGCATCAGTCTTAACTACCCAGTAATCGGCATTTCCGTGATTACCCGATACATCACCATCAATTGAACTAGAAAAACCTGCAATTATATAACCCCCATCTGTTGTTTGTTGAATACTGCGAGCATCATCTTGCCAAGACCCCCCATAAGATTTCTGCCATTGAATATTCCCTGAATTATCAGTTTTAACAATCCAAAAATCATAGGTATTAATACTTAAGTAAGTATGACCAGCTATGATATACCCACCATCATTTGTTTGTTGAAGACTTGCAGCAACTTGAGACTGAGAATCCCCATAACATTTCTGCCATTGCATTGTGCCAGATTGATCAGTTTTTACAACCCAAAAATCATAGAATCCAGAATGACCAGATACATCTCCATCATTTGATTCAGTTAACCCTGCAATAATATAACCCCCATCTGTTGTCTGTTGAATACTATAAGCCTGATCCGCATTTGATCCCCCATAACATTTTTGCCACTGAAGTGTACCATTGTTGTCAGTCTTTACTATCCAATAATCTGAATTTCCATGATTGCCGGTTACATCTCCATTATTCGAAAAAGTATAACCTACCATTACAAATCCCTCATCCATGGTTTGTAGAATGCCACTAGCTAACTCATGACTTGTTCCACCATAATTATTTTCCCATAATAAAGATGGGGTATTTTGTGCATGGCCGTTGAAGCAGAATATTATTAAAACGACAAACGAAATAATGTTTTTCATAAAGATTGTTTTGATATGTTATAAACAGGTTAATAAAAAATGATTATGTGGATTAAGTGGGTAAATATATTGATTATCTCAGTGTATGCAACATTCAACAAAAATGTTTTCGATTGTTTTAGGATTACAGACTCATTTAGTGGTGATGGTTTTCAAATATATTTTACGGTAACGTACAAATATTGTTTCCAATTTTACGGTAAGCCGATCATTTTTCAGTCAAAAGATCGTATTTTCAAAGAAATACTACAGCGTTTCCAATCAATCCGTTTGCGTTATAGGTTGGCTTTCCTGTTTATGAGATTCTATCGAACTGGATACGCTTGAATTTCTTAAATCTTTGACTGGTTTGTCCTCATCATTAGAAGATTCGGAGTTTGAAGAACATTTTTGCGTTAGTTTTTTCATGATGGCTCTTCCGACCATTTCTAAAAGCTCATTTTGAGGTGAAGATTTAACAAAGGTTAAGGCTCTTCTTCTATGCTTGGACCTTCGTTTTGCTTTGCGTCTGAGATAATCTCTATTTTCATTTTGAATTGCAGGCTCTTCAGTTGCTTCCAATTCAATTGGTGCTTCTTGGACATCATCACCCCTTTCTGGATGAACCGGGACAGGTTGCGGAATAATATCATACTGTGCTTCTTCGATAAATGAAGAATTTGCCATTTGACGAGCCCGACGTTCCAGATATGCCAACTGTCTGCACGAATCTGAACAGTACCTTTTGGTACTTCTTTCGGCGTAAAATGGCTGACCACAATGTGCGCATGAATTTTCGATTTCTTCTTGGGGGTAATACATTTTTTTGAGAATTTTGGGTTAGTATAACGAGTGATCAATTACTTCTTTATGAATTTATTTCTGATTTCGAAAGTATTTAACATGCTTTGTTTAGCCAGATAAATATTTTCTTTGGCAGTTTGATCCATTCTCTTTACATAATTTTTGCAAAGTACCTGTTCCTGTACGTCAAGTTCTATTCCTTGATTTGCCATTTCAAGGTATGTAATATTTAGGCTATCAGGATTGGTCATTGCTTTCATATTCACAATTTGAGAAATAGGTTAATTCTGGATTGAAATTGAGCCACATGCGTGTAAGCCCTATATTACGCCCTTTGGCGATGATAATCTCCGCATTATTGTAAGTGTTTGGCAAAGGAGAGTCGTCATATGTTTTAATATTCCAGATTTCCGGTCGCCAGATAAGAACTACAATGTCAGCAGCTTCTTCGATTTGCCCGGAACCCCGAAGACGAGCAAGTGTGGGTTTTGGGTTGATCTTATCCCTCGAAAGTTGAGATAGTAATATCACAGTGATATTTAATTCCTTTGCAATATTTTTTAGCCTTCGGGTGTTAGAGGAAATTTCAGATTCATCATTTCGTTTACTTGAATCATGGACAAGTTGCAAGTAATCAACCACCACAACCTGTATTTCATGTTGCATGTGAGCAATCCGGATTCCGGTTAACAAATATTCAATGCTGCTTGACCTGCAGTCATCAATGTAAATTGCACTTGCAGGCAATTGCTGCATGTTTGAAATCTTATCAGATTCGGAACGTGCTAACTTCTGAAACAAAATCTTCTTACTGCTTATACCTGTTTCCATTGCAGCCAAGCGTGCTGCGAGTTGTTCTGAGCTCATTTCAAAGGAAAAGATAGCTATTCTACCATTGTACTTAACGGCTCCATTGTAGGATATAGTTAGTCCAAGAGATGTTTTCCCTGCAGATGTTTCAGCAGCTACTATTATTAGGTCTGATGGCTGCAATCCTCCTGTATGCGCATCAAATTTTTGCAAACCGGTTAATACTCCGGTGCTTTTCTGTTGTTGCCTGAGATTGATAAGCTCGACAAGGTCATGTATATGCTCATCGATAGGACTAACACGTTTTAGTGATGAAGATTCATTACTGCTTACAAACTCTTTCACTGTCGATATTATGCTGAACACATCCGTATTATCCCTTACTTTGGACTGTATGTCGAAAGAAAGCGACAAAAGATTTTGAGAAATGATGTTGTCGATAAGAGACCGAATACTGTTTTTGAAATCAAAATCATAATTGATACAAGTATAGATTTCGGCAATTTCAATCATATCTATGCCAGTAATATTACTAATCTCTATAATGTCTGGATGTTTGCCATCAGCGATTAATTTTTCAAGGGCCTTGAATATTTTGATGCATATCTGGCAGTTTCGAAAAAGATTACGTGCAAAAATATCGGTATTTGCCAGGTATAATTTTGTGTCATTCAAGATATATGAAAGCACAATGCGTTCAAGTTTTTGTATGGTTTCTATTGATTTCATGTCCAGGGTATATTTGAGTTTTTAGTAGGTGTAGGTAATAAAGTTGGGTTGGAAACTTGTTTTTTTGCCCAGTTCCCGAAGTAGCGTTTTACTTCGTTTATTTCATTTTGGAAATGCTGACTAACCTTTATCATTCTTAAAAATTCAGTTAACAGCTTCTCGACTTCATCCGGTGATTTACCAATGAATATGGCGACATCATTTTGCCAAGTGCCGGATGCAATCATTTCTGTAGAAATAGCATCAAACCGTTTTTGTTTTTGAATTTCAGTAAGTTTAGTTCCATCAACAGAAATATTTACATTTTCAATTTCATTTTCCATATGAGAGGTCATATGAGTGGTCGAATGTGAATTTGATTTTATAATTTCTTTGACTTTAGGTGTGTGTTGATTTTTCCCGGCAAGGTTGTTCCGCCTGCTTTGGGAAAATTTTTGCCTTTTATATTGCTCTTCTTCTAAACGGGCATTGTACCAAAGTCCAGCTTCATCCTGTATGAATTTTTCCTTAAGATGTTCCCATAATTCGCCTACTTCGTGGTAAATTAGAAGCAAGGTCATATGACCACGGAAAAACTGAAGCATTAGGAGGTGAAAGTATGCACCTCTTAATTCAAAGGTCATGCCCATGGTGCCACCCAGCCAATCGCCAGGGTACATTAGAAATGCGGGGTCTTTACCCATAAATTTATTATTTACAGATTTGACGAATTGTTTTCTGGAGCCGAACTTTTAGTTCTACCCTGTTTGGGTTTTGTAGTAAACTCAGAAGAAACTTCACACCTTTTTTCAGAAATCCATTTTTCAATTTCTTCCTTTATAAAATAAATGTGGCGCCCAGTTGGTTTATGGAATGGAATTTTCTTCCGGTGTGTCAATCCGTAGATTGAGGCTCGGGTAGGCTTGTTAGGGAGAAATTCCCGAAGGTCATCGACACTCATAATATCCTTTGGTTTAGAATCCAAAGTTGTTTCTGATATTATGTGTCTGTCATTGTAACTTGCTCCTGGTATGAATTGGGCAATTAGTTTTGCCAATTCAGGGAGCTGGTCTGTGTGAATAAGGAAAGTTGACATTGCACATAGTTTTAAGTGATGTGCAAGATTATTTATTGTTTTTCATTAGTTAATATACGCTTTATACCAAGTCAAAAAAGAGGTATAAAACGTATATTTTATATTAATCATTCACTGATTTATTTTTAGCTCAATTTCATTTATAATGAATAAAAATTTATCTTGAATTTGATTTGTATCAATTGCAACAATTTTTGATTTTTTAAAAGCAAATTCCACGTAGCTTTGTTTATATAAAGAAGAATTTTTAAGATAGCTGTTATAAACCGTATAGCAAATTTGGTTTTGATTTGAATAGCCCCAATATTTTTCCAATAGCCACTTTTTCCTTTTCCATCTCTCAACTATTGCAACTAAGTCTGGGATTTTTTGAATAAAAATAAACTTGCCGTTGGATAGTTCAAAATAATTTAAGTCCACTAATTTGTCAAAATCTAAATCAAACTCTTTTTTGGCACCTCCTTGGATGATATCTTCTATTGAATCGGGTTCTATCTCTATAGGAGGCTTTGTTTTCTTGTTTTTTTTCGATTTTTTTGTTAATTCTGTAACTAAAGGTTCATGGCTTATGTAATATGTCAATTTCTCTTGTGTAAAGTATATTAGACTTTGGACATGTTCAATAAAGCCATCTGCAATCTGGCTATTGCCAAGAATATTAACCTTTATCTCTCCATGCATTCCAACTTTTATTAAATCTTGAAGCTGGTCTATTAAATTCATTAAAAAGTCTTTTCTTCCGGTGAAATCATTTTCCGCTAAGGTTTCTTGAATTATTTCAATTGAATTATTTTTTTCGTTTGTAAGAGTAATATCAACATAATCATAATAATATATATGTGATTTGTGATTGTATCCGTCAATGGGATCAATGAAGCTCAAGTTAATTTTTTCTTCTGTTTCATCTATTTTATTGTTTTTCGCAGTTTTATAGAATTGATATAATAAACAATATGCGTTTCTGTTTCGCAGAAAATCCGTAAAGAAAAGTATGGGATTTAGCTTGCCAGATTTGCGAGGTTTTTTAGTCTGATTATCCATCGCTTGATAATAGCATGTGCATCTATTTGTTTTGAGATGCTCAGTTCCACAATTATTGCATATTACAATATTCTTCGTGTTCATGTTGTCTTAATTATTCGTTGGACTGTCAAAAGATAATAAACTTTTTGCTGCCTTTTGCTTTATACCGGAATCAAAACTACCAAGGTAGGAACGCGTTGTTCGAACGTCTGTGTGACCCAGTGCTTCCTGGATAAATTCAGTAGAGAAACCTTCTCGTTTCAACATGGTGGCAAAGGTATGCCTTGCAACGTAAGTCGTTACATTTTTATTCACACCGGCTGATTTTGCAATCTCTTGCATTGCCTTATTTATATCTGAAACAGCGTCTTCTATCCTTCGAACAACTTGTCTTGGAGATAGTCCTTCGTTCAAAATTGGGAACAAAAATGTATCTGGATTTATGTATTTATTGCCCCATCTTTCGATTATCTCTATAGCTTCCGGGAGCAATGGAACTTCTATTTTAATTTCATTCCCCTTTGTGGTGTTCTTTGTTTTTTCCCGAACAAAAATAATTTTATCATTTGTTATATTTTTGTACTTGAGCATTCCCATATCTTTGACATTTAATCCATTGCATAGATAAATAAAAAACCAGTAATCACGAAACCGATGAGCGTTTGATCCAAGAGTGACTTTGTGCTGATACAATTTCTTTAGTTCATCTTTTTCAAGAAATTTCTTAGTTCCCGATCCTGAAGGTATTTTGAATTTAGCCTTACTTTTACCAAAAGGATATAAATCTGGACTAATGTTTTTAGCTTCTATTTCCTGATTAAATACGGTTCTAACATTTCTAAGGTAAATTCCTATTGTAGTTTTGCTTCTACCACGTTGCAGCATCCATTGCTCATACTTGTTAAGAAAATCAGCGTCAATATCCTCTGCCATTAGAACCTCCTTCCCCGAATACATCTTTAAAGAGTTCAAGGATGTATCAAATCCAATCGCATATTTTTCCCGCCCTTCTTCCCGAAGGTTTTCCGCTTCAATACGCATTCTTTCAAAGAAATCAATTTTGCCTGTGTCAGACTGGAACCTGCGCTTAAATTCACTGAAGGTAAATTTTGACATCTCATTGATTATATTGATGGCTTTTGTTCGCTCCTCATCAATAATATTTCTGACCTTTAATAAGTTTTTTCCCGGCTTTTGGGACATAGCTTTTTCAAACTCATCCTGTGTTAAATAAAGTTTGAGGGAAATATATTGTGACTTGCGATTATGGGTAACCCTCAAACGAACCGTTTGCCGATCGCTGGTGAGATTATAGCGACTCTCCAGAATTGCCGAAATTGAAACCTGTCTTTCCATGATTATAAATTGACAAACAAATTGACAAACATTTTTGAATACTGATGCAATATTACAAAAACTATTCCAAAGAAAATAATATTTATTACATTGATATACAGTATGTTTAGCAAGTAATGGAAACCAGTGAAAGATGATGAAAATGAATACTATTCCGACTGTTAATCAGAGGGTCGCTGGTTCAAGTCCAGCAGAGGGAGCCCCAAAATCAGCCACTTACATTAAATTGTGAGTGGCTTTTTTAATATGGAATGATGAAAACCCCTATTGAGGATGGATTTAAACAGCTGGCTTGCTATTCGTCAGAACGAGTAAAATTTACTTCAGTACTGCAAAAAGAGTTAATCACATAGCATAGACTCTCTTATAGTTTATGCCATGCCCAGGTAATTCAAAAATTCATGAACCGAAGAAAGTCCTGTCATTTCCCATACTTAAGCGCGATACCACACTAAATCCCGCAATATTTATCTTCTCCTTGCTACTTTTTAAGCTCATAAACATCCATAAAAATAGAAGTGGCATCCTTAATGAATGCCACTTCCTAACCAATTAAACACACACCAAACCAAATTAGAATCTATATTGCAGCCTCATCTGAATCATGCCTACGCTGGTATCCTCAAAGTAATAATTGTCGATAAGGGTATGGGTATAGTTCAGCATTAACCTTGTGTTGGGCGTAAAATCATAGTTGGCGCCCAGGGTGATGGTTTGAACTATTCCGCCCGCGATGCTGGTTGATACCGGGGGATAATCGTTAATGCCCGTTGATTCAGGAAAAAAGCGGTTCTGGCCTTTCCAGAAGAATTCACCATCAGCAATATCGTTCATCGAGGTCATGCTGTAGCGGCCAACAAGTTCAATGGCGTTGTTGTCTCTTAGCCTTCCAAGCAACGCGTTGTTCCTGTCGTAGCGGTATGAACTTCCTTTCAACAGGTAGCCAAGTTCAACATAACCGCCATAAAAATCAAGATCGGTTAAGGTTGGATTGCCACCCAGCCAACTTTTTAAAGTAGTCCAGCTCCAATAACCCCCAAGCTGGTTTTCAAAAAGTAATTGATCGGGACGATCGCGCACAATGTGCGAACCAATAAATTCGCTCTGGGCAAAAAACTTTTGACCTACTGCCAGAAATTCAACACCATATTTCATCTCTTTGCTGGCCCATTTAATGTCGGTTCCAACAAACTCTACACTTCTGTCAACAGTTGTTTCAAGGGGAGAACCCATATGTGTATTTCTTACAAAAATCTCCGGATTCCCTTCAACATAGCCTGTACCTATCTTTTTGTACCTGCCCATCAGGCCAACATGAATATTCATGTCTTCGCCCTGAACGGCACGGTATAAAAATCTGCCGGTAGCTGAGTAGCCCTGATCTCCTTCGTGTTGGTTGTTGAACAGGTTTTCGGAATAAACGCCGGCTTCAGCAAAAAGCTTATTTCCGTTGTATTTGTAGGTGATACCCAAAGCCCTGCCCGGCGCCAGTGCATTTACCGGAGTGGAGCGTGAAATGAAGTGGATGTCAGACTGACTGGTATTGTAGCTCATGGAGAAAGGTTCAGGACCATAACCAAGTCGCAATGAATTTTTTTCAGAAAAATTGTAACGTACATAAGCATTTTTCTGGGTTAAAATTCCTTTGCCGAAATCAACGTCATAGTAGGCATCCCATTTCCCCTGAACAATGCTTACGCGAATCCTGGCATCTGAAATTGACGCGCCGGATTTTAGTGGGGTGTAATCCTGCAGATACAAAGCACCGTCCATTGAAACGCGGGCGCCTACAGAAATTTTCAGGTCGTTTTTGTTAACGATAACATTACCGGCTTCAGATTCCTGGGCGCTTAATATAAACGGGCTCAGCAGGAACGCCAACAAAATAATATAGTGAGAAAAGTTTTTCATTTTCAGTTGTTTTTTGAGTTAAAATTGAATCAATAACCTAGTTGTGACAGAATTTCAAGTGCCGTTCCTTCTGCGCCTATTGGTCTAACGCCCATCTCTTTATAGAAATTCAGGGTCATTTCGGCACGGTTGGTAAACATTCCATCTACCAATGGTCTTGTAGGAATTGTTGTTCCGGTATTGTTGTAAAAATACTCTCCATAATACTTGCTCATTTGTTCCCTGGTGTCAAAAGAATACGCATGAACGGAAGCACCTGATTTATGGATAAGTTCTGATTGCCATGGTTTGAGCATTTCAGGATATTTGTTGGGTGCACCTGCAATGCTGGGGCCCATAATTACGGCGTTGTTCTGCAAGCCGAAGTTGATAAATTCAGCGTAAGTCCTCGGATCGTCGGTTGGCATATCGGTAGGTCCGTTGCCGAGCCACAAGAGAAAGCAGGTAGGGATTTTGCCAGCGAATACGGTGTTGAGGATGCCTAAACTTTCAAGCGAGAATGTTTGAAGGATTACCTTGCCGTTTGTATTCCCAACATTTACCTTTTTATTGCCTGCTGCATCGGTATAAAATTGCTCATTGTTGGCTTCTGGTTTGGTCAGGATATTCCAGTCGAGACGGTCTAACTCATCGTAGAGTGCGTGCTCAATGCCCGGATTTACCCAGGGTTCCTTGGTTTCAATATAAATGCCAGGCCTGTTTCCGTTATCAGCGGGATCGGGTTCGTATTCAAAAGTATATTTTACCTTGCCATCTGCATTGGTAACCTTGGTATAAAGGCGTTCACCCGTTTCCGGATTGCGTTTTATCCTCATCCCGTTGGCAATCATAATCATATCCTCAAGGGTGGAAATGTATTGTTTTTGGGTTTTAAAGCTTTCACGTGCCTGTTCGGGTCTGTCGTCGTTAAACCATGAACCGGCATCCAATTGCATCAGTTCTTCATAGGTAAATGAACTGGCTGGCAAAAACTCCCGATCGGGGAATAAGTTCTCAATATTGGTTGTGCGCTTGAGCTCATAATCATGCAAAGCCAGAATTACCCCGTCTTTTGTAATCTGAAGGTCAGCTTCCATGTAATCGGCACCAATATTTCTGGCAAATCTGAATGCAGCTTCTGTTTCTTCAGGCACCCAAAAGGTAGAGCCACGGTGGGCAAATACGGCATTTTCAGGAACATAATCCCGCACAGTTTTCATTTCAGCGGTTAGCTCTGAAACTTTAACGTTTTTGTAATCCTGCGTGTCGTCAGCGAAATTGTCTGTTTCACACGAAGAAATCACGAATGTACTGAGTACAGCACATAAAATTGATGCTTTCCTTCTCATTGTTAATTAATTTAGGTTAGGTTACTTTTTATTTTCAATTCAGCTTTACGCGTAAACAAAATCAGCACAATAGACATAACAGCGGAGGCTATCAGCAGATAGAAACCACCATCCCATCCAAATTTTTCAACCACATATCCCATTCCGATGTTGGCCATCAATGAAGTTCCAATCAAATAGCCGAACAAACCGGTAAGACCGGCAGCCGTGCCTGCGGCTTTCTTTGGCACCAGGTCGAGGGCGTGTACGCCAATAAGCATAACCGGCCCATAGACAAAGAAACCAATGGAAATAAGGGCGAGGTTATCAATAAGAATATGGCCGGCGGGATTTTTCCAATAGACGATGACTGAAATCAGCACCAGCAACATGAAAATGATGGTTGTTTCGGTCCTTCGCCCTTTGAATAGCTTATCGCTGATGTAACCACAAACGATGGTTCCTGGAATGGCGGCCCACTCATAAGCAAAATATGCCCAGCCAACCTCGCTTATGGAATAACCCTTTACTTCTTTGAGATAAGTGGGCGACCAGTCGAGCACACCATACCTTACCATATATACAAAAGCATTGGCGAAGGCTACATACCAAAGCACTTTGTTGTTGAGTACATATTTGAAGAAGATTTCTTTGGCCGAAAGTTCTTTTTCAGATTCCTCGGAATAGTTTTTTGGATAATCATTCTTATAGGCCTCTATGGCGGGTAATCCCGCACTTTGAGGAGTATCAGTAATCAGCAGAAATGCAAAAAAGGCGATGATAATGGCAATAAGTGCCGGGAATACGAATACTCCAAACTGCCAGGCGCCATAAATGAAAATTCCCAGGGTTGCCAGCGGGCCAATGAGTCCACCTCCGACATTGTGCGCTACATTCCAGAAGGCCATTTTGGTCCCCCTTTCGCGAATGGAAAACCAGTGGGTCATAATTCGGCCACTTGGCGGCCAGCCCATGCCCTGAAACCAGCCGTTGAGCAATTGAAGTGAAAATATTATGGCAAGGGACGATAAGCCTATGGTTGTGCCCATTATTAGGGTGGTAACGGCCGACAGAATTAGTCCCAGGGGAAGGAAATATTTTGCATTGCTCCGGTCGGACACCCCTCCCATGATAAACTTACTTAAACCATAGGCAATGGCCACTCCCGACATGGCAATACCAATCTGCCCCTTGTCGTAACCAAGTTCTATTAAATGGGGAGCCGCCAGCGAAATATTTTTTCGAACAAGGTAATAAGCGGCATAACCAATAAAGATTCCCATGAAAACCTTCATCCTTTGCTTTGAGTATTCCTTATCGACGACAGCCTTGTCATCGATTAGTGGCTTGTGTGGGGCCGGTTTTAAAAATGAAATCATAGTTCAGAAATTTGTGTTGAATGTGTTTGTTCGGTGCCGATGGTCGAAATCCCGGACCGGCCTGGAGCAGTTATTGTCAGAAATGGTTAGTTGAGCATGTAATTTTCTGCCACTGCTGCAAAATTCCGTACCTGAACTTCTTCCCAGGCTTTATCCTGATTAAGTTCCCTGGCCATTAATTGGGCAACTTCCGGCGCAATTCTTACGCTTTCGCGGGCATCAAGCAGCAGACAACGGGCACGGCGAGAAAGCACATCTTCTACAGTTCGGGCCATTTCATTCCTTACTGCCCAGATAACCTGTACCTTGTGAAGGTTAAGTTTTTCGCTTATCAATCCTTCAAGTCCCGGTTCTGTTTCCGAAATTTTCAGCAGTTTCTCACGATCTGATCCATAAAAATAGAGCGGGTCTGCCAGGTCAACCTTCTTCATGTAGCCATGAATTTTCAGGGTGCGGGTTTTGGAAGGTATTCTTTTCCATGACTTCGTTGCTTCAACCTTCTTTAACATATCTTCCGCCATCCGCCTAAAGGTGGTCCATTTGCCCCCAATCATGGTAAACAGGTCGGAATCGGAGATGTAAATTTTATGACTGCGCGAAATTTCTTTGGTTTTCTTGCTGTCGCCTTTGGGTGCCGCAAGTGGTCTAAGCCCGGCGAAGATGCTCAACACATCTTTCCTTTGGGGCGCTTTGGTGAGGTAACGGCCTGCCGTATTTAGGATGAAATTAATTTCCTCTTCAAGGGCAACCGGTTCAAGGGATGGGATTTCCAGGGGGGTGTCGGTGGTTCCTACTACAACCCTATTGTGCCAGGGAACTGCAAAAAGTACCCGGCCATCATCCGTTTTTGGGATCATAATGGCATCGTTTCCCGGAAGGAATTCTTTATCCAATACGATATGAACGCCCTGGCTTGGTCTGATTATTTTTTTCATCTCAGGCTTATCCATTTGCATAATCTCATCGGCAAAAACACCGGTCGCATTGATGACGGCTTTACCTTTTACCGTGAATTTTTCACCGTTTTCCATATCCATTAAATGAACCCCGTTGATTTTTCCCGAGTTGTCTTTAAGCAGCCCATTCACCATCATATAATTAATGACATGCGCACCTTTTTCGGCAGCCGTCTGCAACACATTCACTGCCAGACGGGAATCGTCAAATTGCCCGTCATGATAAACCACCCCCGCGGATAATTTCTTTGGGTTAAGGGTCGGAATCCGTTTGAGGGCTTTCCGTTTCGATATGTACAATGAACGGCCAAGGCTGTATTTGCCGGCAAGCAAATCGTAAAAAGTCAGTCCCACGGTGTACATCAGTTCATCAAATAAGCCTTTTGTGGGAATGATAAAAGACTGATTTTTAACCAAATGTGGCGCGTTTTTCAACAACCGCCCACGCTCTACGCAAGCCTCCCTTACCAGGGCTATATCACCCTGGGCTAAATAGCGGACACCACCATGCACCAGCTTCGTACTTTTACTTGAGGTGGATTTTGTAAAATCTGATTTCTCAACCAGCAAGGTTTTATAGCCGCTGGTAACTGCTTCGAGTGCAATGCCTATTCCTGTTGCACCTCCTCCTATGACAATAAAATCATAACCTTCCGGCTGATTCCTCATCATGGCAATCATATTATTTCTTTCCATTGTTTGAAAATTCGCAATTAATAAATCCTAATGGCAATTATATCGAAAGACATCGAAAGCGCAAATATAGAACATACAAAACATAAAAAGCAAATAAAAGAAACAAAAAGAAAGAAATAATCAATAAATAATTTATTATTTATTGATTATCAGCAGAATATACATTGATATTTTGACCTAAAATGATGAATATCGAGTTAATTCTGCCAATTTTTAGCACAATAAGCGTAATTAAATGCAACATTTTCTATCAGAAATGCTTATCTTTGTATCAAAATAGCATAAATATGTCCCTTAACATAACAGAGCGTCATCAGATAATCTTAGCTAAACTGGCTGAAAAGGGCTCATTGAACGTAACTGACCTGAGCAGGGAACTAGATGTTTCATCCGTAACCATACGAAAGGATCTGAAACTTTTGGAAGAAAAGAATCTGCTCTTTCGTTCCCATGGTAGTGCCACCGCCCAAAATCCGTATGTTTTAGATCGGCATGTAAATGTGAAGGAAAAGATTATGACCGGGCAGAAGATGCTGATTGCTCAAAAAGCGGCATCCATGATTGAACCTTATGACAATATCATTCTGGCCTCAGGTACGACAATTAATGAATTGGCCCGGCAAATGAAGGCCGTTCAGAATGTTACCGTTATTTCAGCTTCCCTTATTGCCTCACAGGTGCTTACCAATTGTCCGGGCGTGGAAGTAATTCAATTGAGTGGCACCGTACGCAAAAGCTCATCCTCGGTGGTTGGCCCTATGGCCGAAAAGATGCTGGAAGCTTATTCCGTGAATAAATTATTTATTGGTGTTGACGGAATTGACCCCGAATATGGGCTCACGACGACCAATGCCATGGAAGCTTCCCTGAACAGGGTGATGATACGGGCAGCCCAGAAAATAATTGTCATGGCCGATTCAAGTAAACTCAACCGAAAGGGGTTTGGTAAAATTTGCGATATGGATGAATTTGACCTGATCATTACAGATTCAGATGCCGACCCCGCATTGGTGAAATTACTCGAAGAAAAAGGGGTGGAAGTGGTGTTGGTGTAGTTTAAATGTTTTGATTCAGGGAAAATCTTTTTCAGGAGTCAGAAGGTGACTTTCTTCTTTAGAAAAGGGACTGGGGACGAAGGGCGGGGGACGACAGCGCTCAGTAAGCTTCCTCCGGGAATCCAATCAATATGTCCGGTGGTCGGCCCTGACTGACTGTCGTTATTCAGGCGGGATTGAAATTTCTTACTTAAATTACCTGGAAGTTATAGGAGCCATTACGATTGCAAATAGGTTATCCTAAAAAAAGCGAAAAAGTCTCCTTCTCCGCTTTTAAAAATGTTGTATTCCTTATTTATTCTTTTACAATCCTAAGGCTTGTTTCAAGATCCTGAGATTTCACCCGGATTAAATACATCCCTTTATCCAGGTCTTTCACATCGATAAATCCGTTCACCTGCTCAAAACGAAGAAGTAGTTTTCCTGTTACGGAATAAACTTCGGCTGCATCAATATGAGCGCCTTCAAAATATAGGCGGTCAACAACAGGATTTGGGTAAACTTTTAGGGCAGCGCTCAGCGGATTATCAATGCCTGTCTGGAGAAATATCGGCACTTCCAGATCTGCGCCATCTACAATAACAGTGCCCTCAATCGTGCTGAAATCAATGGCAGTGGCAACATAAGGATATTCCCCATCAGGCAGTTGAATGGTGGCAATGCCTTCATCATTGGTGAAGATGATTTCGCCATTTATGGTAATTTCAGCACCTCCTACAATGCCCATGTTTGAATCCACGATAAAAGTGACGGTATATAGCACGGTTGAAGCGACCAATTCGACATCAACCTGAAGATTTGAGTCAATAATCACCGCCTCTCCTTCGGTTGGAAGGTAGCCTTCTTTGGTAACAGTATAGGGATAATTCCCACTACCCTTGGCGATTGAAGCCATTCCCTGGTTGTTGGTAAACAGGATATCAGCGCCAATTTCTATTTGTGCATCGGCAACCGGAACCTGTGATTCATCAAATACATAAAAAGAAAGCATGAACATAAGGTCACTCAGGGTAAGGTTAACAGCATTATTACCCGGGCTTACAGAAAATACATCAAATAAGGGTGCGTAACCCTCCAGGGTTGCTGTAAAAGTATGGATGCCAGGCGATAACATAGTTATAGCCTCTCCGTTGGCATCGGTAAATAAGGACGCATCCTCCTCTGCAATGTCTATCTCAACGCCCTGCAAAAAAGTGCCGGACTCATTCTGCACTGTGAATATTGTCTGGAAGGCACACGAAGGCATAAAATCCACCCTTCCCAGGGTAGGGTCATCCACTTCATGGAAAATAACGGCTTCAATACTTGCGGCATCCTGCGTGGGTACGCCCCAGCAATTGTACATGGCGGGCTGGTCAACAGGGCCATTGTTGTACAAATCATAAAGGAGTCCGCTGTTGCCGTTGTTGTTGAACTGGTTGCCTCCCGGATTGAAAGTGGCGGTGGCTGAATCGCCCATGTTTACCTGTGGATAACCAATAATGGTAATTCCCCATAAATTTCCGCTGATCACATTCCCGGTAACGGTTGCAAATTGCTCCGATGAGGCCGTTGAAGCGGTAAAATTCAATCCACTTCCGCCAAGGTTTGGTTCGTTCTGAATGTTGTTGTTGGAAACGGTATTGTATCGGATGGCGCCATTGATGGGGCTTCCGGTGAGGGTAATACCATAGCGGTTCAGGTCGATAAGGTTAGAATCAATCACCACATTGCCGGCCATCCCCACCAGGGAAGAATAGGCAATTCCGCCGGCATTGGTGCTACCGTTACCGATAACCGTGTTGCCCACGATAAAAGTGGTATCGCCCGGGCCTGAAGGTCCCATATTGATTTGGGGACGGTTGGTGTTTTCCACCGTATTCCCGAAAATATAATTGTTTCGGATATTTGCCCGGCAGGCAATGTTTGATCCCGATGCAATGGCTCCACGTTGATTGAACAGGAAGCTACAGTTCAGCACATTGGAATTTCCTGAAAGGTCGAGCGCAGCGCTGGAAGCATAAGAGCCATCGCTGGAACCCGACTTGTAGTAGTTTTTATAAAAGGTACTCCCTTCAATAGAGAAAGTTCCGGTTTGAACCCGGATGCCCCCACCAAATGAAAAGGTAGTATTGCGGATGTGGGTAACATGATCTGCCAACAGCTTGATTCCCCGCCATTTGTTGGACGAAGTACTATCAATGGCATTGAAAACCGATTGACCAGGCGCATCAATAATTAATGTGCCTTCCGATTCAATACCGGCAAGGTCGTGAAAAAGCACCGTAACATCGCCCATGATCTCTATGGCATCGGCCGGCAGAATGGTGAGTGTTGCAGTAATTTCATAATGATCGCCGTTCAAAATTACTGTACCTGCCGAGTTTTGGACCAATTCATCGAGGCCCCATGTAATGCCCGTGCCAGGCGTGCTGTATTGGGCTTGAGCAACAAAAGCGGTGAGTACTATAAGGAGGGTAATGATTTTTTTCATGATGATTTGTATTGAGTTAATAGATAAGACAAAGAGATTTGGGAAAGATGACAATTGGTAGAGACTTCCCCGGGCTCTGGTTAAAATTTAAACAATCCTGGTGGTTTAAAGTTGGCAAAGTTACAGGTTTTGGGCAAGTGGGGGAAGGGGAGTAAATGAAATTTCCTAACAAGTCCGGTCCCTAAGCCTTGGCCGAAGGGCAACTTGTTAGGTTTTATTTAGAATTAAAATAGAATAATTATGGTTTAAAAGACCTGACAGGTTAGAAGAATAAGACTAAAAACCGCCATAATTCTTACTTTTGTAACATAAAAACAACGCCCATGAATGCTCTTGAACAATTGAAAAAGTATACCCGTGTGGTGGCTGATACCGGTGATTTTGAATCGATGAAGGCTTACCTTCCTGTGGATGCAACTACCAATCCATCACTCATTTATGCTTCAGCAAAAAATGAAAAATACCGCCATCTGGCGGAAGCTGCTGCCAGGGAATCAAAAAAACTCACAAATGATCCCTCTGCTCAGCTTTCGTATTGTCTGGATAGGGTTGCGGTGAATTTTGGGTTGGAAATACTGAAAATTGTTCCGGGTAGGGTAAGTACTGAGGTGGATGCCCGGCTTTCGTTTGATACAGAAGGCTCTATTTCCAAAGCCCGCGAACTCATCAGGCTTTACGAAGCTGCTGGAATTGATCGTGAACGTATTTTGATCAAGGTTGCTGCCACCTGGGAAGGTATTCAGGCTGCTGAAGTCCTTGAAAAAGAAGGTATTCACTGTAATCTGACCCTTTTATTTTCGAAAATTCAGGCCATAGCCTGCGCTGAAGCTGGAGTGAAGTTGATTTCGCCCTTTGTGGGCAGGATACTCGACTGGTACAAAAAAGAGCAGCATTTCAATTCATCTGTTCCTGAGGAGGATCCGGGTGTTGTATCGGTGACTGAAATTTATAATTATTACAAGAAGTTTGGCTATGCCACCGAGGTTATGGGTGCCAGTTTTCGCAACCAAGGGGAAATAATTGCCCTTACGGGATGTGATTTACTGACCATTTCGCCGGGTTTGCTTAGGGAATTGGAGGAATCGAATGAAACGCTGGAATTGAAATTGGATGCTGAAAAGGCCGGGAAAATGAAGTTAGAGAAAATCCCTGTTGATGAGAAGAACTTTCGCTGGCTGATGAACGAAGATGCCATGGCCACAGAAAAATTAGCCGAAGGCATTCGCAAATTTACTGCTGACCTGCTTAAACTGGAGGATTTTCTTAAAACAGCATACCTTTCCTAACAATACATATTGTTAGAAACTCAGCATTTGAGAAGAGGGGTGCGTTTTATTTTTATACTTTTGCCGACTGTAACTGCTTTAGTTTGATGAAGCATTTGACTATGCTATTGGGCATTTTTTGCCAATCTGGCGGGTAGTCATTCAACGCTGAACCAATAGTGCTTCTCTAAAGTTCCGCCCTTGAATTGCGAACATAAAAATAAATTAAAATTTTAATAGAATGAGTTTAGTCGTAGTAGGCACCGTTGCTTTTGATGCCATTGAAACTCCTTTCGGGAAAACAGAAAAAATCCTGGGCGGTGCCGCCACCTTTATTGGTCTGGCATCAGGAAAACTGAATGTTGATTCAAAAATTGTTTCCGTGGTTGGGGGCGATTTCCCCAAAGAATACCTCGATTTATTGAACGCCTATGGTGTTGATACCTCCGGGATAAAAATTGTGCCTGACGGTAAGACCTTTTTCTGGTCGGGCCGTTATCATAACGATATGAATAGCCGCGATACCTTAATTACAGAGTTGAATGTGCTGGGCGATTTTGACCCGGTTTTGCCTGAATCTTACAAGGATTGCCAGTTTCTGATGCTGGGCAACCTTACCCCGCAAATTCAGAAAAAGGTGATTGAGCAATTGCCTGTTCGTCCGATATTAATTGTGATGGATACCATGAATTTCTGGATGAACACGGCTTGGGACGACCTGATGGAAGTGATAGGAATGGTGGATGTACTCACCATCAATGACGAAGAGGCCCGACAGCTCTCAGGTGAATATTCGCTGGTGAAAGCTGCCCGCAAAATTATTGCCATGGGTCCCAAATACCTGGTAATAAAGAAGGGTGAGCATGGAGCCTTCCTGTTTAATGAAGAAAGTGTTTTCTTTGCCCCGGCCCTGCCGCTTGAAGATGTTTTTGATCCCACCGGTGCCGGAGATACTTTTGCCGGAGGTTTTATTGGTTACATTGCCCGCACCGGGGATATTTCGTTCGAAAATATGAAGCGCGCCATCATTTATGGCTCAGCTATGGCTTCATTTACGGTTGAAAAATTCGGCACCGAAGGCTTACAGGCACTGAATAACGGAGATTTAAACGACCGGATAAAGCAGTTCTCTAGTATGGTGCAGTTTGATATTGAACTGGATTAGGTTTTAGTTAAATAGGTAACAGGAAATAGGAGCTACTTTGGCGGCCTTAGACGATGGTTCAACGATGGTTCGACGATGGTTCGACGAAAAGCTCACCACCCGTGCTCACCACCCGTGCTCACCAACCGTGCTCACCAACCGTGCTCATCAACCATAGCTCAGGCACCAAGGGGGCGAACCTGGAGACCTAGAGACCAGGAGACTGAGAGACTATGACAACTAAGGGGTTTCCGCAAACTGTTAGACTTCCTGGAAATTAGCTGTGAACGGTTATTGTGCATGGGATACCATCCCAGCCTGATTAAACGGATATTATTTTATTGCTTTTATAGATAATCAGGCAGGGATGGTAACCCTTGCCGGGGAGAATGTTTAGAGGCTTAACCTGACTTTTATACCTAATTTCAGGGAATTCTTCCTCAATTGATCCATCAATCTAATCTTTTATCAAAGACCGAATTGAACGTAGCGAAATCCCTGAAGCATATCGATTCGGAAGACTAACGACTAACAGACTAACCGACTATCTGACTAACCGACTATCTGACTAACGACTATCTGACCAACGACTATCTGACTAACGACTAACCGACTATTTTTCTTTTGCACATATGCAATTATTTGCGTAGGTTTGTCTGATACATCTGAGTACCTTTAACCCCACACTGTACTTATTGAAATCGATAACCATGAAAACCCCACTGAGCAAGAAAAATGCACTGGCTTACCATTCCGAAGGCCGGCCCGGGAAAATTGAAGTTATTCCCACCAAACCCCACCAATCACAATATGACCTTTCATTGGCCTATAGCCCTGGGGTGGCGGAACCTTGCCTCGAAATAAGGGACAATCCCGACGATGTTTATAAATATACTGCTAAAGGCAACCTTGTTGCCGTGATTTCAAATGGAACCGCGGTTCTGGGACTTGGCGACATTGGGCCTGAAGCCGGTAAGCCGGTGATGGAAGGCAAAGGCCTGCTGTTTAAAATATTTGCCGATATCGATGTCTTTGACATTGAAATTTCTGACAGAACCATCGAGGGTATGGTGAACACCATCAAATCCATCGCACCTACATTTGGCGGTATCAATCTGGAGGACATAAAGGCGCCCGAGTGCTTTGAAGTGGAGGACCGTCTCAAGGAATTGCTTGATATTCCGGTGATGCACGACGATCAACACGGCACAGCCATCATCACTTCGGCAGGATTGCTGAACGCTTTGGAAATTACCGGGAAGAAGATTGAAGAAATTAAAGTGGTGGTGAATGGTGCAGGTGCTTCGGCAATTTCGTGTTCCTCCCTCTACCTTAAACTTGGCGTGAAGCCTGAAAATCTGGTAATGGTAGATTCAAAAGGCGTGGTGCATCGTTCGCGCAAGGATCTGAATCCCTGGAAAATGAAGTTTGTTACCGACCGCGACATACACACTCTTGCTGATGCCATGAAGGGGGCCGATATGTTTCTGGGTTTGTCGGTGGCAGGTGCCGTAAATCAGGATATGTTACGCTCCATGAATGATCATCCTATTGTTTTCGCGCTGGCAAATCCGGTGCCTGAAATTTCCTATGAACTGGCCAAGGCATCGCGCGGTGATCTCATCATGGGTACCGGCCGCTCCGACTTTCCCAATCAGGTAAACAATGTGCTTGGATTTCCGTATATTTTCAGGGGGGCGCTCGATGTGCGGGCTACAGCCATCAACGACAAAATGAAACTTGCCGCGGCATATGCCCTTGCTGAACTGGCACGGCAACCAGTGCCCGAGGAGGTCAACATTGCTTACCAGGTTACTAACCTTAAATTTGGCACCGATTACATTATTCCTAAACCCAACGATCCGCGTCTCATTACCCAACTTGCACCGGCAGTCGCGCTGGCTGCTATGGAATCGGGCATTGCCCGTAAGCCCATTACCGATTGGGATGCTTATCATGATGAATTGAACAAACGTATCGGGCTGAGTAATCCATTAATCCGGCAAATAAAGGCCAGGGCCAGGAAGAATCCCAAACGGGTGGTATTTGCAGAAGCCGAACACTACAAAATGCTGAAAGCGGCTGAAATTGTGGTTGAGGAAGGTATTGCCCATCCCATTCTGCTGGGCGACAAGGACGTTATTTTGGGTTTGATAAAAGAGCATGACCTGGAATTACATGATATTGAAATAATTGATCCACGGTCGGATGAGGAGAAAAGCAGACGGGAGTTGTTTGCTTCTCAGTTTCATGAAAAGCGTAAACGGCGTGGTGTAAACATGGGTGCAGCCCTCGAAATGATGGCACACCGTAACTTTTTTGCGCCCAGTCTGGTTGAAAATGGATTTGCCGATGCCATGATTTCGGGTCTTACGAGCAACTATCCCACCACCATTCGCCCGGCTTTGCGCATTATTGGCAAGAAGCCCGGTGCCCGGATTGTTTCGGGCATGTACATTATGCTCACCAAAAAAGGCCCCATCTTTTTTGCCGATGCCACCGTGAACATGAACCCCGACGTGGATAAGCTGGTGGAAATTACCCTTCAAGTGGCCGATATGGTGAGGCAGTTCAATGTGGTACCGCGTATTGCCATGCTTTCATACTCCAATTTTGGTTCAGTGGAAGGCAGGATACCTTTGCTGGTGCGCGATGCGGTGGCAAAATTGCACAACGAACATCCAGCCTTAATTGTCGATGGTGATTTGCAGGCCAATTTTGCCCTGAACAATGCCTTGTTGCGGGAGAGTTTCCCCTTTTCAAAGCTGGTTGACGGCCCGGCCAATACCCTGATTTTTCCTTATCTCACCGCCGGAAACATCGCCTACAAGTTGGTGCAGGAACTAGGCGGTGCTGAAGCCATTGGCCCTATCCTTATGGGATTGAATAAATCCATACACGTACTTCAGATGGGCAGCAGCGTTTCAGAAATTGTAAATATGGTTACCATTGCTGTGATTGATTCCCAATGCCAGGATGATTTTGTTTGCTCTTGATCGACTGCTACGAGTGGGCGACTTTGCGAGTGGGCGAGTGGGCGAGGGAGCGACTGAGGGACCAAGAGACTGAGAGACGCAGAGACGCAGAGATGGAGAGACGTAACTTGCACCCTAGGCGACTAAAGATTAAAGACTAACGACTAACCGACTAATCGACTATCCGACCAACGAATAACCGACTAACGACTAATTGACTAACGACTAATTACCTAACCGACTATCGACTAAAAAACACAAAGACGATTTTTAATGTCATTGGCAAATATGTTAATTCCTATCTTTGTCGTGGAATTATTCGTTTATTTTTGATTAAAGTAAGAACGGTTTATTGTTAACCATAGAAATCGCGTTAAAATGAAAAAAATCACTGTTATCGGCGCCGGAAATGTAGGTGCCACCTGTGCCAACGTAATCGCGCACAAAGATCTTACCCGTGAAGTGGTGCTTGTTGATATTAAGGAAGGTGTTGCCGAAGGCAAAGCCCTCGATATCTGGCAGACTTCTTCCATCAACAATTTCAATACCCGCGTGGTGGGGGTTACCAACGATTATTTGAAAACCAAGGGTTCTTCCATCGTTGTGATTACTTCTGGCCTGCCGCGCAAACCGGGCATGAGCCGCGACGATCTTATTAAGACCAACGCCAATATCGTGAAGGAAGTTACCGAAAAGGTGGTGAAGTATTCACCGGAAGCCATCATTATTGTGGTTTCCAATCCACTCGACGTTATGACCTACGCTGCTTACAGAGCTGCACGTAAACACTCCAGCCGCGTATTTGGTATGGCAGGAATTCTTGACACCGGACGTTACAAGGCATTCCTGGCCGAAGCATTGGATGTATCTCCTAAAGATATTCACTCCCTGCTGCTTGGCGGACATGGCGATACTATGGTTCCTCTGCCACGCTTTACTTCCGTGGCCGGAATCCCCGTTACCGACCTGCTGAACAAGGAAGAAATTGACAAAATTGTTGACCGCACCAAAAAAGGCGGCGGTGAACTGGTAAACCTTATGGGAACTTCGGCCTGGTATGCTCCCGGCGCTGCTGCTGCTCAGATGGTTGAAGCCATTGTGGACGATCAGAAACGCATTTTCCCGGTTTGTACTCTGCTCGATGGCGAATATGGCCTGAAAGATGTTTACATGGGCGTTCCTGTAAAACTTGGTTCCAAAGGAATTGAGGAAATCATCGAACTTAAGCTGAACAAAGAGGAGCAAAAAATGCTCGAAGAATCCGCAAAATCGGTAAAAGGCGTGATGAAAGTGCTGGACGATATGAACCTTTTTGATGACTAAACCTTCTGATTAATCTCATTGAAACGTGGCGGGATTGGATTTCTGCCACGTTTTTTTTAATTTACCTTGACTGAGTGGAATTTGAAAACCGGACTGCGATAGCGGTGAGTTCAGCGAAGCCAAATGCCGCTTAGCCAAAATTTCGTCGTCATTTAAAACTTATATTTCCCCACAGCAATTTGAATATAGCTTAATTTTACTTCAAATTCAGCAGGAATGAAAAAGAAAATTGTTGTGCTTACCGGTGCCGGCGTTAGTGCCGAGAGCGGGATACGCACCTTTCGCGATAGTGACGGGCTGTGGGAAGAACACCGCATTGAGGACGTGGCTACTTACGATGCCTGGCTCAAAAATCAGCCACTGGTACTTGATTTTTACAACAAACGCAGGGCGCAGTTAGGCACCGTTAAACCCAATGCGGCACATTACGCCCTGGTTGCGCTGGAGGAGAAATTCGATGTGCACATCATCACCCAAAATGTTGACGACCTGCATGAACGTGCCGGTTCATCGAACGTATTGCACCTGCACGGCGAACTGACGAAGGCCCGGAGTTCGGTGGACGATGATTTGTTGTACGACATTGGCTACAGGGACATTTGTGCAGGCGATACCTGTGAAAAAGGCTCCCAACTCCGGCCACATGTAGTTTGGTTTGGCGAGGCGGTACCCATGATTGCCGAGGCTTCTGAAATTTTAACTGATGCCGATATAATGCTGATCATCGGCACCTCACTTCAGGTGTATCCTGCCGCCGGATTGCTGCATTTTGCCCCGGTAATGTGCACCAAGTACTTGATTGACCCGAACAGCCTTCCGGTAACGGGCATTCCCAACCTTAAAGTCATTCAAAAAACAGCCGGCGAGGGCGTGCCCGCGCTGGTTACTCAACTACTAAATACCAACTAATTTACTATTAACCAATGAACAAACTAAAAATGAGCGCACTGTTCGCGCTGTTGATTTTTGCCCCTGCAATTTTTATGTCTGGATGCGATAAGGAGGAAGACCTGAGTGCCAAAGACGATCAGATCATCAGGGATTATATTGCCGATAACAATCTGGTGGCCGAAAAAACCGCCTCGGGCATTTATTATGTGATTGATGTCCCGGGAAATGCCCAGCATCCTACCCTTAGCAATGAAGTGCGGGTGGCGTATTCCGGTTTTTACACTGATGGGGAAGTGTTTGATTCCCAAACGCTTACTTTTCCATTGTCAGGCGTAATAAAAGGCTGGCAGGAAGGCATGCAGTTGTTCGGCAAGGGTGGAAAGGGTATGTTGCTTATTCCCAGCCGGTATGGCTATGGTAGCACTCCGCCATCCGGCATACGTATGGATGCCGTGTTGATATTTAATGTTCATCTGATTGATATAAAATAAATTTTCCCCACATTGACAGTTCTACAAAGCTTTGCATGATTTTTCTTGCAATTTATGTGGAGATTTATGTACATTTGCATTCGGGATAAATCTATAAATATATCAGACATGAAGGAATTTGAAAAACAATTGGCAAAGATGCGCCGCTGGTGCGCCATGCAGGAACGTTGCACGATAGAAGTAAAAATTCATGCTTCGGCTTGTGGAATACCCACTGCCAATTCGGGAAAAATCATTGATCAACTCACCGAAGAAGGTTTCCTGGATGAGGAACGCTTCGCGAAATTGTACGCAGGAGGAAAATTCCGCAACAAAAAGTGGGGACGCGAACGCATTGTTGGCGAACTGAAAGCCCGCCAAATTAGCGAAGCCGCCATCCGCGAAGGCATTCGTGAAATTGATGAAGCGCAATACCGCAAAAATATATTGGAAATGGTGGAGCATAAAATTGCCACTACCGACCATTCCAACGCTTTGCTCTTCAGACACCGGCTTTCAAAACCCGTTATTGCCAAAGGTTATGAACCGGAGCTGGTTTACGGGGTGATTGATGAATTGATGAAACAGAAGGGATAATAATGGTTCAGAAGGAGCAATTGAATGACCTCAAAAAAAGGCTGGATGCCTTAAGGAGGTTCCTTTGACATTGACGAGAAAACAGAACAGATAAAGGAAGAAGAGGCCATTACTCATCAGCCCGGGTTTTGGGATGATCCCAAAAAAGCCGAGGCGTTGCTCAAAAAGATTCAGGAGAAAAAAAGCTGGACCAATGATTACACCGAAGCCTATTCGGCGTATGAGGATTTGGTGGTGCTTTACGACTTTTTTGAAGCCGATGAAGCTACCGAATCCGATGTGGATCAGCATTTTGCCGATGCTCTCTCAAAAATTGAAGACCTGGAGTTGCGCAATATGCTGAGCAATGAGGCCGATCGCCTGAGTGCCATACTGCAGATTAACGCGGGGGCCGGAGGTACCGAGAGCAACGACTGGGCACAGATGCTGATGCGCATGTACATCCGTTACGGTGAGCGCAACAATTACAAAATCAAGGAATTGGACATGCACGAGGGCGATGTGGTAGGCATAAAATCGGTTACCATGGAGTTTGAAGGCTCCAATGCCTTTGGCTACCTCAAGGGAGAAAACGGGGTACACCGATTGGTTCGCCTTTCCCCTTTCGATTCGGCCAACAAACGCCACACTTCCTTTGCCTCGGTGTATGTTTATCCCGTGGTTGACGACAACATCAACATTCAGGTGAGTGCCTCCGATATCAGTTGGGATACCTTCCGAAGCAGCGGTCCGGGCGGACAGAATGTAAACAAGGTGGAAACAGCGGTTCGCCTGCGCCATGAGCCTTCAGGACTGGTGATCGAATGTCAGGAAACCCGCTCACAGGGCCAAAACCGCGAAAAGGCCATGCAGATGCTCAAATCACAGCTTTACGAAATTGAGCTGCGTAAAAAGCAGGAGGCCATCGCCGTGATTGAAGGCAACAAAAAGCGCATTGAGTGGGGATCACAAATCCGCAACTATGTGCTGCATCCATACAAACTGGTGAAAGACCTGCGCACCGACCACGAAACCAGCGATACCGGCGCCGTGCTTGATGGTGATTTGAACGCGTTTATTAAGGCGTATTTGATGGAGTTTGGCGACTGAACTGCGACTGGGGCGACTTCTAACCGCTAATGTCTTTTTCTAACCGCTAATTTCGCTAATTAACGCTAAGGTTTTTCTAACCGCGAACTCAGCGGATTTTCACTAAGTATTTTCTAATCGGGAATTTCGGCTTATTATTGTATTTCATTAGTGCCCGGAGAAATTTAAGAGATTCATTGCATCGCTCTGAAAGTGATGAATCTCTTTCATTGGAGAGAATTTTAATCGGTCACTATTGATTGTATTTAACGTCTTTTTTACAATATAGTTAACTACCTTTTTTGGGAATAATAAACCCTGCCGGCTTTTCGGACTTCAAGATTATCTGCGATTTTGAAGGATTTGTCGGTATAATCCGTGTATTTTCCCTTGAAGCTGCTTTTACACACCTCCCGGTATTTCAGTCCAAATTATCGAAAATTCATACGGGCTTCCCGGAAATGCATTTTTTCAACAACAATGGATTTCATTGCTTTGTAGAAAACTTTTTTACGCAAAAATAAAATTTAGTGAGAAAGCCTGATTTGCTTTGGTCAGCAGATTACCTACTTAGAAATATTTCATTTTTAAGAAAATTTTCTTAAAGAATTTTCTTAAAAACCCGGTAGTTTATCTATTTTTACCCCGTCATAAAAACGACATGAAAAATTTTATTCACCTTTAATCCATTAACCAATGAGAAAAATCTACTTGTTAGCAATGGCCAGCTTGTTCACGGTTTTATCCTACGGACAGGTTTACCTTTTTGAAGACTTTAGTTCAAATGTGATGCCTCCGGCCGGTTGGTCACGTGATGGCGTGCCAGCGCAATGGTCAGTAAGTGCCAGCAACAACGCGGGCGGAACAGCACCAGAGGCAAAATTCTCCTACATCCAGCAAAACACCACTTCCCGCCTGATTTCACCAGTTGTCGATCTCACCGGAATTCCCAATGCAAAGATTTCCTTCAAGCATTTTTACGATTATTATGCAGCAGGCGTTACCATTGGTGTTGCAACCCGTTTCGGCACAGGTGATTGGACAGTTGCCTGGCAAATGAACCCTGCCGGGAATCAAGGACCAAAAACGCAGATTGTTGATTTAACCGGTGTTGGTCAAAGCGATTTCCAGTTTTGTATTTTTATCACCGGCAACCTCTACAACGTAGATTATTGGTTTATTGACGACATTAAATTGTTTAATCCGCTTGCATTGGACGCAGCACTTGCCTCTATTATTGCCCCTAAGTACCTTGAGGCAGGATCAAGCTTCAACTTAAAAGGCGTTGTAAGCAATGAGGGCGCTACCCCAATTAACTCTTTCGATGTAACCTACACCGTAAATGACGGAGAGCCCCAGGTGTATTCGGTTTCAGGTTTAAACATTGTACTTGGCAATAACTACACTTTTACCCACAATGTACCCATTACTCTGTCGGAAATTGGCCCATACAATATTGTTACTACCATTTCCAACATCAATGGCGGTGTGGATTTGAACCCTGATAATAATACACTGGAACATCTTGCTAGTGCAGTTTCTTTTATTCCTACCAAAAAGGTTCTGGCCGAAGAAGCAACCGGCACATGGTGTGGATGGTGTATCAGGGGTATTTGTAATATGGACTATATGGCCGAAACCTACCCTGAGACCTGGATTGGCATAGCTGTGCATAATGGTGACCCAATGGTAGTTGCAGCCTATGATGCTGCAATGTCCGGAATTATACCTGGTTTTGCTGGCTATCCCAGTGTTACCACCGACCGTACCCCGGGAGATTCAGATCCTTCTGACCTTGAAACAGCATACAACAGAAGGATAAACGCCATAAGCCCGGCTACATTAGACATAGTAAACTATGCCTGGAATCCGGACACCCGTGAAGTTACCTTCGACCTACAGTCTGAATTTGTAGCTGATATAAACACTGAACTTCGTTTTGGGGTTGTTTTTGTTGAAGACAGTTTATATGGCAACACATCACAATGGAACCAGGCAAATTATTATGCCAATAATGCCCAGGGCCCGATGTGTGGCTATGAAATTAAGCCTAACCCTGTGCCTGCTGCACAAATGAAATATGACCATGTAGCCCGCGCCATCCTTAATTCACCTTATGGCACACCCGGAAGCCTTCCTTTGGAGATAACCGCCGGTTCTGTCATTACCTACAACTACACCTATACCCTTCCTGCAAGCTGGAGGTATGAAAAGTTACATATTGTTGGTTTTCTGCTTGATTTCCCCGGAAAAGAAATCCTGAATGCCAACAATGTTATCAGTTCCTTTGTTGGTGTAAATACACCGACTTTTGAAAAGAGTGTAGCTGTTTATCCAAACCCGTTTGGCGAATACACCAATATAACTTTTAATCTTGACAAATCTTCAAAGGCTGGTGTTGAAGTTATTGATATAATGGGTAAAACGGTTTACACCATTAACGAACGTGAATTTGCTGCCGGCCAGAACAACATCCGTGTTGCCAGCGACAATCTTCCCAATGGAATGTACATCCTGAAGCTGACGATTGGCAATCAGGTGATTACCCGCAAAATTTCGGTAATCAAGTAATTCCTTTATATCTTTTTGATAAAAAGTCGGTTTTCCATTGGGGATGCCGGCTTTTTTCATTGAAAAAGACTAAAATAAATCCCCGACATGAGATGTCAGGGATTTATTTATTTTTATCAGTGACCAATTCAATATCCCATAGAAATGAGCATTTCCTTAGGATGAATGCTTAATACTGGAATGGGTGAATGGTGAACCATTTGCTGTGCATAAGGACCCAACCACAAATTGGCTGCAGTTTTTTCCTGCTCGGTCATTATGGCAATCAGGTTGGCATCTATACTTTGGGCATATTCAATGGTAGTTGTACTAATGTTCTCAGATTCCATTTCTATGACAACATGCCTTACTTCATGTTCCTTCAGGTATTTGACAGCCTGTTTGGTATAGCTCATAATGGTTCCCCTAACATTTTCGACTGTTGTGGAATAGAGGGTGAGCAAATGTACTTCGGCCCCAAACATGAGTGCAAGGTCGGCAACATAGGGTATCTTTTGCCTTGTTTCCATAGTGGAATCAATGGGGGCAACAATTTTAACCATCTCGCGACTTATGTGAACCCCAGCCCTGATGCTAATAACCGGACAAGGCGCTGCAGTAACAATGCGGTTTGCATTACTGCCAATCCAGAACTCCTCAAAACCCGATGATCCATGCGTTCCGACTACAATCAGCCAGGCTTCTGACTCTTTGGCCTGGTTCACAATTTCTTTATAAACCTTACCTTCCCTGATTAAGAAATCAATTTTAGAATCAGGCAACTGATCCTGATATTTGGTAATAAGACGCCGGAACTGATGTTCAACCTCTTCAAGCAAATCATCCGAAAGGTCTGACGAAAGAATGGTTTTTGTTGTGTAGGGATTGTTCACCCATAACATAAGTAAGTTTGACTTTGCTTTTTGGGCTATACTAACGGCGTGTTCCAGTGCATTTATGGAGCAGTCGGAAAAATCAATGGCTGAAATGATCGTTTTCATGGCCTAACAGGATTGGATTGGTCATGCTAAAATAAGAATATTATCAAAGTAAAACTATATATCTGTAAAATTTTATTTAAAAAACCAGATTTCTGAATTTAGACTTTAGACTTTTGAAATTAGAAATTAGAATTTTTCCTTACAACCTATTCCCAATTTCAACCAGACTATGCCGGATAAATGGCAACAAAGCCGGTAAAATTTTCTCCAAAGGTTGATAAAAAATTGAGCTTTCCTGCTGTTTGGGCGTAATGAGGCGGTCCTGGGGGTCAATGTAGGAGAGGGCACAAATGAGGGCAGAGAATATCAACAGTGACCTGAGGGCGGCAAAAGCTGCACCGGCAATCCGGTTTAAAAGGCCCAGGGCAGCTATTTTTACGGCCTTTTCAATAATTTTCCCAACAAGATAAACCAGGGCAACAACCAGGGCGAAACAAAGGAGAAAACCCACAAAATAGAGATAACGTCCTTCTGACCCGGTAATTGCCATTAACAATTGTTGAACAGAGCCCGCGAGCCTGAATGAAACAATGATGCCCAGGAAAAACCCTATGAAAGAGGCAACACTTAAAATGAAGCCTTTAATGAAACCAGAAACCGCGGAAATAAGCAAAAAAACAAGAATGATGATATCAATTACATTCATATCCACTATTTGGATCGTTTAAGTTTACGTGTAAGTTCTGTTGCAAAAACGAATTCGTTCAATTGTTCATTATCGCTTTCGAGGATACTCTCCCGGTTGCCTTCCCACCACAATTTTCCTTTGTGGATGTAGGATATTTTATCGCCAATTTCAATCACCGAGTTCATATCGTGCGTATTGATTACGGTGGTGATGTTGTATTCTTTGGTAATGTCACTGATCAGGTTATCGATAACAATGGCCGTTAATGGATCAAGCCCGGAGTTGGGTTCATCGCAAAACAGATATTTTGGATTCATGGCAATGGCCCGGGCGATGGCCACCCGCTTTTTCATTCCACCGCTGAGTTCCGCAGGGAAAAGCTTGTTCACATTTTCGAGGTTAACCATGGAAAGGCAGAAGTTGGCTCGTTCAATCTTCTCCTCCATGGATTGATCGGTAAACATCGAAAGCGGAAATATGATATTTGCTTCAACCGTCATGGAGTCAAACAAGGCACCGCCCTGAAACAACATGCCGATTTCCTGCCGGATTAACTTCATTTCGTCGAAGGACATTTTAGAAAAAACCCGGTCGTCATATAAAACTTTTCCACTGTCGATTTCATACAATCCAACCAAGCATTTCATCAGTACAGTTTTGCCCGATCCGCTCTGCCCGATGATGAGGTTGCACATGCCTGGCTCAAACCTCACCGAAAGTTTGTCGAGTACAAGATGATCGCCAAACGACTTTGATATGCTTTTTGCCTCTATCATGACAGCAGAAGTTGAGTAAGGATAAGGTTAAACACTATAATGGCAATGCTGCTCTGCACCACGGCTTTGGTACTCGATTCGCCCACTTCAAGCGCTCCTCCCTTGGTGTAATAACCGTGGAAGGCCGAAATGGAAACAATCAGAAAAGCAAAAACCACTGTTTTTATCAGTGCATACACAATGTCATAACCATGAAAAAAAGCTTTAATACCATATATATATACGCTCGAAGCCACTAATCCGGTAAACATGCCAGCCAGCCAGCCGCCAATCACTGCCGATATCATGCTCATTAATATGAGAATAGGGTTAATAACTACTGCGGCAACAATTTTCGGGAAAATCAGGTATGTAGCCGGGTTTATGCCGATGATTTCGATGGCATCAATTTGTTCAGTAACCCTCATGGTGCCCAGTTCGGAAGCAACCCTGCTGCCTACTTTTCCGGCAAGGATAAGGCTGATGATGGTGGGCGAAAACTCCAGCACCACCGATTGCCGCGTAACAAACCCAATGGTGTACATCGGGATAAGGGGCGTATCAATATTAAAAGCCATCTGTATGCACAATACCGCTCCCATAAAAACCGATATGAAAGCAACAATGCCCACCGAATCCAGGCCAAGGTTATCCACCTCAACCATAATCCGCTTAATGTAAATGGATTGTTTCTCAGGTTTCTTAAAAACCTGCTTCATAAGGAGAATATATCTGCCTAACTGGTATAAAAATCCTTTTATCACCTTGTGAATCTTTTTGCTAAAGTATAAAATATTCCGTGAACCAATAGTATTTAAACCACAAAGGACAGTTTTGGTTCTGTGAATTCGTATATTTTTAAACGCGAACTGCGCGAATTAACGCTAATTTTAACCATGAAATACATGGATTACACAGATACTTCGAGAACCTCAGTACAAGTATTCACAAATAATTTTAACTGCGAATTAGACGGGTTGCACGGATGGTTCCGTTCTGATGGCTATCGTAATGTTTCGACTCCTTTCCAACCGGCCTGTCTGCCTGAGGCATTCAGGCAGGCTCCCCAACCATCGCTCAACCACCGCTCAACCACCGAAAATTTTGCCAATTGCTCATTTGCCAACTGAGGGTAACCTTTGCCGGGGAAGATCTTTTCGTTAGAGATTCCTCCCATCGCAGCGCAATGTGAAATCTCTTTCAATAATTCTTACTTTTTACCTTTATATTTGTTAATAGTTAACATCAAAACCCTGAAAACATGAAAAAGAACGTTTTTATTTTAGTCCTGGTTCTGGGAGTGGCCTTATTGGCGCAAGCTCAGGAATATTCCAACTATATTTCCTGCAAAGTAGATGGTAAGGAGTATAAAGCTGAAGCACGACGCTTGAAGATCCCCACCATTGGAATGGAATATCTTGCGGTGGCTTCATTCCAGGTTTCACCAGATGTACAGGTGTGGATAAGGTTTTATTATTTCAATGATAGCCTTGAACCTGGCACCTACCCCATAATTTCAGAAGATGGCCTGCAAACGGAAGCCAAAAAGAAGGCCGATAGATCAAAAGTATGGATACTGTTGGATTATACCGAAGAAACTAAAGGTCTGGGACATGCTTTTCATGATGGGGAGTCCCTTTCGGGAACTGTAACCATCGATAATGTTTCATCCTCATCCATAGAAGGAAGTTTTGAGGCCACGCTAACCGGGGTTTATTTCAAAAAACGGGCAGTAGCTACCATGACTGGTTCGGGCATCAAGGGGAACCTTGAAAAGAAAATGATCAGCAAAGCTGGTGGCGGAATGTTGGCAAACGCTGGTCCCCACGATCACGACAACACCAAAAAAGATAAGGAAACCGACACCATCGTACTCAGCGATGGGAAATTTTTTATTGACTGGAGCAAAAAAGAGAAAGAATAGGCTTTCTTTAACAGATATAAATGTTTTAAAGGCTTTCGGGAGAATATTCCTGAAAGCCTTTTTTGTTAAACATAAACCGATGCGTAAAAGACCATTTGGGGCTGTTTCCTCCGGATTACTTTATAAGAAAAAAGATATATATAGTATAAGCATCCCACAATGGGCATGCATGTATGGGGGAAATGATAAAGGAAACGGAATTATGTACATGTTTAAAACGATGTTTGCGCCTGCCGAGCGGATTCCTAAAAAGGAACTGAATGGTTATTATGAGGAGCTGGCCAATGACGAAATGTTAAAGCTCATTACAGATGCCATGCCCGACGTTGCCACCATTCTTTCGCCCGAAAGGCAGATCATCTATGCCAATAAAGCTTTGCTTGCCCTTATTTCAGGCAGTTCAAAGGAGGATTACCTGGGCGACCGTCCGGGTGAGTTACTTAATTGCATTCATTCGGCCGAAACCATTGGCGGGTGCGGTACAACTGCCTCATGCCGCTTTTGCGGTGCAGTAAATGCCATCATCGAATGTCAGCGTGCAGGCAAACAAGTGCAAAACGAATGTCGCATTTCAGCCATAGCGGATGGGGTTCCTGTTTCTTTTGATCTGATGGTTACCGCAACACCCTTTCCTTTCAATGACAAACAGTACATTGTGTTTACCGTTAAAGACATTTCTGACCAAAAGCGCCGCAAAGCTCTGGAAAAGATGTTTTTCCACGATGTACTCAATACGGCCTCAGGTTTAAACGGGATTTTATATGTAATGAAAGAGGCCGAAGATCGCGAACTTTTAAGGGAACTTAGCGGTTATGCCGAAAAAGCTTCCTCCGATTTGATTGAAGAAATACTTTCGCAGCGCTCGCTGGTGGCCGCCGAAAATGGTGAACTGATCCTGAATAACTCCAATTTCCAGATAAATACTTTAATGTCAGAGGTGGCCCGAAACATGCGGCACCATAAGAGTGCCGGGGGCAAAATTGTTGCCGTTGAGCCATTTCATGGATTCCACACCATGTTTTCGGATATGATTTTGATTAAACGCATACTCACCAACTTAATTAAAAACGCACTGGAGGCTTCTTTTAACAGCGACACCATTACCCTCGCTGCATCCGAAGTGGGCAGCAACATTGCGTTTAGCGTACATAATCCTGGTATTATTCCTGAAGCCGTAAGGCAGCAGATTTTTCAGCGCTCCTTCTCTACCAAAGGGGTTGACAGAGGGCTGGGATTGTATTCCATCAAGCTACTGACCACCCGTTATCTTAAAGGCGAAGTAACTTTTACTTCCGAGGATTACGATGGCACAACCTTTACGGTGTCCATTCCGGCAAATATGAGTAAAGTGGGTTAAGAACTGCGAATTCCGCTATTTTTTAAAACCGCTAATTTCGCTAATTTACGCTAATTCTTTTTCTAAGCACAAATATTGCTAATTGCGCTAATTTCCCACTAAAGTCGCTCTCTTTCTCTTCGTTCGCTAAGTTCGCCCCCGCGTTTTTTAGTCTTTGGTCTATAGTCTTTAGTCAGGAATCCCCGGGTCCCTTTGTCATATTCCAGCCCCTAAGTCGCTTCATTCGCTGAATCCGAATAGTTCGATTAAGTCCCTCCCTCGCTGAAGTCCCCCCTCGCTCCCTTCCCCCAACAAATAATTCCCAATCTTCTTCCTCTATACGAGCAGGAATGCTTACTTTTGAACCGCAATGAATCCATAACTATGTCCGTTCAAAAGAGATTATTTTTATTTTTTGCAGTTTCACTGTTCCTGCTTACCTCCTGCAGCACACCCGCTTACAAGCAAAACAAATACAAGCGTGCCAAGCGCTACAATGACTGCGGATGCATGAATTACGATGCCAACAGCAATTCTGGTTTAGAATACTATGCGCAAAAGTAGGCCGCTCAGGGAAGCCCTGGAAGATTATTTGCCAAAAAGGTGTCCGGAACCAGTACTGACATGGTTCGGGAAGAATCATGTGTTATTAATGGTTACCCGAAGTCGCAGGTCGAAGCTTGGTGATTTCCGGAGCCGTGGAACCGGGACCACACCAACCATTTCGGTCAATCATGACCTCAACCCCTATAGCTTCCTGGTAACCTTGTTGCACGAAATGGCCCACGCCGAGGTGTTTTTAAACCATAAAAAACGTGTACAACCCCATGGTCAGGAATGGAAATCAGCTTATCAAAGACTGGCGCTTCCCTTTCTAAGCATAGAAGGGCTTGATCCTAAGTTTGTTATCGTATTCAGGCAGTACCTGCAGAACCCCTCCGCATCAAGTGGGGCAAACCAACCATTGGCCGTGGTGTTAAGATCGTTTGACCAACCCAGGGAAGTCACATTGATTACTGATATTGCCGAAAATACACATTTTGCTTTGCCCAATGGTATGGTTTTCCGCAAAGGGGAGCAATTGCGCAAAAGATTCAGGTGCGAATGTATAAACAACAAGCGGATTTACCTGTTCAGTCCTTTGGCTGAAATCAAGCCAATTAGCGATATTGGATTTATTTCATAATTTTAAGCCCTGATAGTTTTATTTTCACCTAAACCAACCAATTCAAATAAATATGGATCCAAATAATTTTTGCATCATTATGGCCGGCGGGGTCGGAGCGCGTTTCTGGCCCATGAGCCGGCAGCACCATCCCAAACAATTTATCGACATCCTTGGTACCGGCGAAACCCTGATCCAGAGCACTTTCCGCCGTTTCAATAAAGTATGCCCGCCAGAGAATATTTACATTGTTACCAATGAAATGTATAAGGCACAAGTGCTTGAGCAACTGCCCGTAACGGAAGAGCAGGTATTATGCGAACCTTCCCGACGGAACACTGCACCCTGCATTGCCTATGCCAATTACCGCATCCTGGAGCGAAATCCCGAGGCCAATATTGTGGTTGCCCCCAGTGATCATATCATCCTCAAAGAAGACAACTTTACAGAAGTAATTACCGCTGCCCTGAAAGCCACTGCCGAAAATGACTGGCTGCTTACCTTAGGCATCAGGCCCAGCCGCCCCGACACCGGTTATGGTTATATACAATATGACGACAACCATGGATATGATAATGACCCGCGGGTTAAGAAAGTGAAAACTTTTACCGAAAAGCCTCAACTTGAAATGGCAAAACAATTTATCGCCAGCGGGGATTTTCTTTGGAATTCAGGAATATTTATCTGGAAACTGAAAACCATACTTGACGCGTTCGATAAATACCTGCCCGATGTTGACCAACTATTCAAGGCAGGAATAGGCCGCTATGCTACTGATGGAGAAGACGCTTTCATCCGGCAAACATACACCATGTGCAAAAGCATTTCCATTGATTACGGTGTGATGGAAAAGGCCGACAATGTTTATGTACTTGCTTCGGACTTTGGCTGGAGCGATTTGGGCACCTGGGGCTCGCTTTATGAAACCCGCACCAAGGACAAAGATCAGAACGCCGTGGTGGGACAGCACGTGATGCTCTACGACAGCAGCAACTGCATTGTGAACATGCCAAAAGATAAATTGGTTGTGCTGCATGGCCTTGATGGCTACATTGTGGTTGAAGACAACGGCATTTTGCTGGTTTGTCGCAAAGGAGATGAACAGCAAATCAGGCAATTTGTAAATGACGTAATGATTGAAAAAGGAGACAAATACATTTAATCTAAAATCAAAAACAAAAAATGAAAAAACTAATTATCCTTTTCCTCCTGCTATCTACCACTTTGGTGAGGGCAGACGAGGGTATGTGGCTGCCACTGCTGATTGAACGTCTCAACTATGTTGACATGCAGAAGGAAGGCCTTAAGCTCACTGCTGAAGAGATTTACAGTGTAAATCATTCCAGCCTCAAAGATGCCATTATTCAGTTTGGCAACGGTTGTACCGGTGAAATGATCAGCAGTCAGGGTCTGGTGCTCACCAATCACCATTGTGGTTACGGCAACATTCAGTCGCACAGTACCATTGAACACGACTATCTGGCCGATGGATTCTGGGCAATGAGCATGAAAGAAGAATTGCCCAACGATGGCCTTACCGCTCGTTTCCTGAAACGCATTGAGGATGTTTCACAAAGGGTGAACAGCTCGCTTAACGATCAGATGAGCGAAAGCGACAGAAGCGCTAAAATTCGCGAAATCAGCAAAGCCATTGAAGATGAAGCCACTAATGGGAACGGCTATCAGGCAAGGGTTGCCAGCTTTTTTAATGGCAACGAATTTTACCTGTTTGTTTATGAAGTCTTCCGTGATGTAAGGCTTGTTGGTGCTCCGCCATCATCTATTGGAAAGTTTGGTGCCGACACTGACAACTGGATGTGGCCACGCCACACTGGTGACTTCTCCATGTTCCGCGTTTACACCGCTGCCGATGGTTCACCGGCCGATTATTCCGAGAACAATGTCCCCCTTAAACCCAAACATCACCTGCCTGTATCTATTGATGGTTACGAAAAAGGTGATTTTGCAATGATTATGGGTTATCCCGGCAGCACCGACCGCTACCTGACCTCTTATGGTGTTCAGCTTGATATTGATGTGAACAACCCCACCATTGTTAAAATCCGCGAGAAGAAGCTTGGCATTATGCGCAAGGATATGGATGCCAATCGTGAAGTAGCCATTAAATATGCTTCAAAATATTCGGGTATTTCCAATTACTGGAAGTATTTTATCGGACAAACCCGTGGTTTGAAAAGGTTGAACGTTTATGGCGAAAAACAACAAACGGAAGCCGATTTTATGGACTGGGTAAATGCCGATCCTTCGCGGAAAGCGAAATATGGCAACGTGATGAATGATTTTTCAAGTGCCAATGAGGTGATGACTAAATACACCTTACAACGCATTTATTTTAGTGAGGCTATTGCAAGAGGTGCCGAAATTATGACCCTGGCGCAGTCGTTTACTGCCCTTGACCATGTTTTGAACGCTGATGATCAGGATGAGGCAAAGATGGCCCGCGTAAAAGAATATCTGGATAAGGCGGTTGACCGACACTTCAAAAATTACAACCAGCCTACAGATTTCCGGTTACTAACGGCCATGTTGCAAATGTATTATGAGAATGTTCCAATGGAACAACAACCAGAAGCATTCAAAACCCTGGTTTCCAAAAACAAAGGCGACTTCGATAAAATTGCGCAACGCATCTTTGATAAATCGATTTTTGCGACGCCTGAAAAAGTAAAGGCTTTCCTGGATAATCCATCTGTGAAAACTCTCGAAAAAGATCCCGCCTACACCCTGATGGATGCATTTCTGGAAAACTATCGCGCAAATCAGCAAATGTTTGATGAACCCAACGATAAACTATCCCGTTCAAGCAGGCTTTATGTTGCCGGATTGCGCGAAATGATGCCCGAACGCACCTTTTCTCCAGATGCAAATTCCACCATGAGGCTTACCTATGGAAAAATTCTGGATTACTACCCGGCTGATGCAGTGCATTACAATCACTACACCACCATGCAGGGAATTATGGAAAAAGAAGATCCCTCAAATTGGGAGTTTGTTGTGCCTGCTAAGCTCAAAGAACTTTATGAGAAAAAAGACTTTGGCCGCTATGCCATGAAAAATGGCGAAATGCCGGTATGTTTCCTGGCAAATACAGACATTACCGGCGGTAATTCAGGGAGCCCGGTAATGAATGGCAAAGGAGAACTGATTGGCCTGGCCTTCGACGGCAACTGGGAAGCCATGAGTGGCGATATTGCCTTTGAACCCGATTTGCAGCGTACCATCAGTGTGGATATCAGATATGTGTTGTTTATCATTGACAAATATGCCGGTGCCAAAAATATCATCAATGAACTAAGCATCGTTGATACCAAACCTATGGCTAAACCAGGCCTGAAAGAAGAAAAACAGGCCGTTGAAACAGAAATGTAAAACGCCCGAACCCATTATCATTCTGCCTATCTGTTTCTCAACAGGATTTGTGAATGATAAGAGTAAAAATTCATAACATCCAAAGAAAAGCGATGATTAAATCGCTTTTCTTTGGTTTAAATGGTTTTATAACTGATGATGTAAAATGGCCGCACAAAAATTTCTATCCATCCTTAAAACCCTGCCGCCCAATCCGGGTGTGTATCAGTATTTTGATAAAGATGGTAAAATTATTTATGTGGGTAAGGCCAAAAACCTGAAAAAGCGGGTAAATTCTTATTTCAATAAGGACAATTCGCTTTCGGGGAAGGTAAGGGTGCTGGTATCTAAAATTACGGAGATACGGTGGATTGTCGTTGACAACGAATACGAGGCGTTGTTGCTGGAGAATAACCTGATTAAGGAATATTTGCCCCGCTACAACATTATGTTGAAGGATGACAAAACCTACCCCTGGATTTGCATCAAAAATGAGCCTTTTCCAAGGGTATTTCCCACCCGAAATATTATAAAGGATGGGAGCGAATATTACGGCCCCTATGCCTCGGTGAAGCTGATGCATACCTTGTTGGACCTTGTCCGCCAGCTTTATCCCCTGCGCAACTGCAAATTGAACCTCAGCCCGGCGGCCACAGCGGCTGGGAAGTACAAGGTTTGCCTGGAATATCACATCGGGAATTGCCTTGGCCCTTGCGAAGGTTTGCAAAGCGAGGAAGATTACCTGGAATCCATCAAAGGCATACGAAGCATCATCAAAGGCAACATGGGTATGGTGAAAAACCAGTTGGTTGACCTGATGAAAGGTTATGCCACCGATTTCCAGTTTGAGAAAGCCCAGTTGGTGAAGGAGAAAATCGATCTGTTAGACAAATATCAGAGTAAATCGCTGGTGGTCAATCCTTCCATCAACAATGTGGATGTTTTCTCCATTGTTGAAGATGAAAATGCAGCCTATGTAAACTTCATAAAAGTGGCTTCTGGTGCCATCATTCAGTCGCACACCATTGAGTTGAAGAAAAGGCTCGAAGAAACCACTGAAGAGTTACTCACCCTGGCCATTGCCGATTTGCATCCCCGGTTCAGCAGTGGGGCCACCGAAATAATTGTTCCGGTGATGCCCGAATTTAAACTGCCCGACATTACTTACACCATCCCGCAAAGGGGCGATAAAAAGCAATTGCTGGAGCTTTCGGAGCGCAATGCAAAGTATTACCAGATTGACAAACTGCGGCAAAAGGAACTGGTTGATCCCTCGCGGCGAACCAACCGCATCCTTGACACCATAAAAAAAGACCTGGGATTGAAGCAAAGGCCTGACCATATGGAGTGTTTCGACAATTCAAACATTCAGGGCGCCTATCCGGTGGCGGCGATGGTGGTCTTCAGGGATGCAAAACCCGCCAAAAAGGACTACCGCCACTTCAACATAAAAACCGTGGAAGGCCCCAATGACTTTGCCTCCATGGAAGAAGTGGTTTACCGGCGCTACAACCGGATGCTCGAAGAAGGGCAGGAGCTTCCGCAGCTTGTTATTGTTGACGGAGGTAAAGGGCAATTGAGTTCGGCTATGATCAGCATCGATAAACTGGGACTGCGTGATAAAATCCAGTTGATTGGAATTGCGAAAAAACTGGAAGAACTCTATTTCCCCGGAGACCCGTTGCCGTTGCACCTGGACAAAAAATCGGAAACCCTGAAGGTGATCCAGCAAATGCGCGATGAAGCCCACCGTTTTGGCATTACCCACCATCGCAAACGCCGCGAAAAAGGCACCATCAAAACCGCCCTGAGCGAAATTGAAGGCATTGGCCCTTCCACCTCACAGGCTTTGTTGCGCAAATTCAAGTCGGTCAAAAACATCAAGTCTATTTCCCTCGAGGAATTGGCCGCAGCCATTGGTAGTGCCCGGGCTGTTATTGTTTACAATTATTATCACCCGGAAGTACCAGACCTATTATCCTAACAAGCTTCCTCCCGGCTTGTTAGCTTTATTTGCGTAGCAATTTTAACGGAATGTCAGGGTCTGCTCCACCTAATGCTGAAGTAACTTAAAGTTGAATTAGCTGAGCTCCCTGCGGACGGTTCCCAAATTCAACGACCTTCAAAGCGGCATTGCAACCGACCAGAGGGAGCTCAGCGAGGCTAAATGCCGCTTAGCCACACATTTTCCCTAAAACCACCCTTTCTATAGTTGAATTAACTGGAGCTGAGCGGAATTTGACAACCGAACCGCAGCAGCGGTGAGTTCAGCTAATTCCGCTCTATTCATAAACTCCATTTCGCAAACCTTTATACATGGTTCACTGGTACCGTCAATACTTTGAACCATATTGCGCATAATATCTTATTTTTGCAATGTAAAAAGGAAGCCAGACTTTAACCCTAAATCCAGGTAAACATTCATATTTTATACATTTATGGATACTGACGATCTTAAAAAACAATACCGGTCGGAGTTGAGACAACTTCAGATTGAACTCATCAGGCTGCAAAAGTGGATTTATGACGAGCAATTGCGGCTGGCCATTATTTTTGAAGGTCGCGACACTGCCGGAAAAGGTGGAGCCATCTATCGTTTTACGCGTTACCTGAATCCACGTCCCATGCGTGTGGTAGCGCTGCCCAAACCCACTGAGCTAGAAAAGGGCCAGTGGTATTTTCAACGTTACATTAAAGAATTGCCCAATCCGGGCGAAATTGTATTCTTCGACCGAAGCTGGTACAATCGCGCGGTAGTAGAGCCGGTTATGGGATTTTGTTCAAAAGAAGACTATGAACTTTTTCTTAAACAAACCCCCATTTTTGAGAACATGCTGCTCGAAGATGGTATTATTCTCATTAAATTCTGGTTCTCCATCAACATTGAGGAGCAAAAAGTACGCATCGAAGACAGGATAAAAAATCCCCTTAAGATGTGGAAACTCAGTACCGTTGACCTGAAAGCCCAACAGATGTGGGATGAATTTACCGAATATAAAAATCAAATGTTTTTGCATACCCACCGACCCGAAAACCCATGGGTAATTGTGAAAGGCAACAACAAACAGGTTGCCCGCATGGAAGCCATGCGTTATGTGTTGAAACAAATGGATTATCCCGAGAAATCCAAAGCAAAAGTTTCGTTTGAACCAAACCCCGAGATTATAAGGGTGTTTGATGAATCGATGGTTTGAAAAATTGGTATTTTATAAACAGCGTTGAGCGGAATTTTCATCACTACGAAAGAAATCTATTCAAATTTAAAAACGGCGCTGAGCGGAATTTGAAATTCCGCTCTATTTAATTATGTCATGCTGTAACATTTAAGGTTATGCTAACTTTAAAGAATCAGTCTTAAGTTGAATTAGCTCCGCT
>SWCC01004919.1_pt1 | contig 73214 bp, 60 predicted proteins | sample 4692971 | NCBI WGS metagenome assembly SWCC01 (sample SAMN10267277, study PRJNA491770) | bioreactor metagenome | isolation source: DHS bioreactor inoculated with subseafloor sediment | place: Japan: off Shimokita Peninsula | collected 2006-08
CTTGTGTAGCAAAGAACTTTTTGTCAGTTTGGCGAACTCGGGTTAAAATAAAAAACGGGTTACCAACTCTTCTTTCGGTAACCCGGCTGACTGATAAATTATCAATGTTGTTTCCTTCGGCGGCCATACTGACTAACCTATATCAGTCCCTTGGCTTTGCATCTCCGCCTCACGACGGATTTGCCTTTATCGAGAAACTATTTCTACTTTAATACTTTTATTTCAAAACCCTGCATATTCGTATGAAGCTTTACAATCGTTATGCTGTTGGTAATTATTTTCTGACTAAACAAATGTTTGTTTATGTTGCGCCGAAAAGAAGCCAAATTGAGTATTTTTATTCTTTTCATTTCAATTAAATTTAACCACTTATCACAGTGTCCGTCAAGGAGCTATCGACGGTACCTGAAGTTTTACCATAAGGATTTTTTTAAATTCTGCACATTATCAAGGATAGCAAGGCTTACAAAACTATTGGCAGCACGGCGCCGCAGTTGGCGCAGCTGTTTCCGTCGAGAGCTTTTATTTCGGTGTGATAGCCTGTGCGGCTTATAAGAAGCGTTTTGCAGGACGGGCAGTATGTCCCTGTTTGTCCGCTGACGTTTCCCTGATAAACAAAATCAAGTTTTTTAATAGCTATATCCCTTAGCCTGTTAAGGGTTTTCAAAGGGGTCGCCGGCGCGCTGTATTTATACGCGGGAAAATATCTGGAGAGGTGAAGAGGTATCGCCGGGGAAAGAGACCATATCCAGTCCGTCATTTCCCTGAAATCATTTTCGTCATCGTTTAATCCCGGAATCACGCAAAGCGTCAGTTCAATGTGTTTACCCGCCCTCACAAACATCTCCACGCTGCGCATGACATCCCCGAGATTTCCGCCGCAGTATTTTTTATAAAAATCCTGACGGAAAAATTTTATGTCAATATTCGCCGCATCTATAAAAGGAAGAAGATAGGCAAGAGCTTTTTCGTTTATATATCCGTTGGTGACAAGCACGTTTTTCAGTGAGTTTTTATGGAACAGCTCCGCGCAGTCTCTGACAAATTCAAAATTGATGAGAGGTTCGTTGTAGGTGTAGGCGATTCCCGCGGAATTGTAGGTTCCGGCAAGTGAGAGAAGCCCGTCTATGTCCGCGTCCCGCAGCTGGATTTCATCCGCTCCCGCCTGAGATATGTCGTAATTCTGGCACCACGGGCATGTGAAATTGCATCCCGCGCTACCGACGGAAAGTATTTCTTTTCCGGGAAGAAAATTATACAGGGGTTTTTTTTCAATCGGATCAAAATTTATGGAAGAAAGTTTTCCGTAAGTCAAAGCATAAAGTTTTCCGTCTGTATTTTTTCTGACGCCGCAAAAACCTTTTTCACCGGGGGGAATTTTGCACCCGCGCGGACAGAGTTCGCAGCGCAGAATATTTTTGGCGGAGTTAAAAACCGAATAAAAAGACGCTTCTTTCATCATATTTCTCCCGTTAATTCTTCCCGGGCATTTCCCAAAGACGCTCTATGCTGTAAAAATTACGGGTTTCTCTGGTGAAAATGTGAACCACAGTGTCTTCGCAGTCCACAAGGAGCCACTGTTTCGCTTTCATCCCCTCTATATGACGGGAGCCGCCAAAGGTCTTTAGCGCTTTACCTATTTCGCGGCCAAGCGCCGAAAGATGCGGCTCTGATGTGGCCGTCATAATAATATGAAAGCTTCCGCATGTATCAAACTTTGAAAGATCCAGTATTTTTATGTCTTCGGCTTTCATTTTTTCCGCAACTTCAAGCACGGTCTTGACTTTTTCATTTTTTATCATTCAAAAACTCCTTTGGAAAATCATCGCCCACGACAACGGATATATCAACCATGCGGTCGGGATCAATATTCGTGCGTACGCGGCTGCAGCCGAGAATGTTCGCCGTTCTGACGGCTTTTGAAAGATCCCCGGTTCTGGCTATAACTTCGGTGTATTTTTTATAATTTCCCCAGTTGCCCCACAGCACAACATCACAGCCGTAATTGCGGAGTTTTCCGGCAAGAGCTTCCGCCAGGCCGCTTTTGTCGGTGGCATTAAAAACCTCGGCCTGTATGCCTTCAAGACTGTCGGGGCCGCGCTTGATTATAAAAGGCCGTATTTTTGACCTCGGCCAAAGCTCTTTATCAGAATTGATAATGGACGCTTTTATTTCCTCTGTCGCTTTGACGTCTAATCTCCAGACATCTTTGGCGCCTATACGCTGGGAAATTCCGGGAAGTATCTGATAACGCTGATTGGTCACGTTAAAAGTGCGGACAACATCCGCCAGAGAGATGATGTCCGGCACCGTAAAATTTGTGAAAATGTCTTCGCGGTATATTTTTATAAAATCCGGCAGCGCCGATAATATCCTGAAATCAAAACAGCGCACGATTAGTTTTCGCACAAATTCCTGCTGCCTTTTAATGCGTCCGAGATCTCCGAGGGAAGAATGCCTGAAGCGCACATATTTAAGCGCGTCCGCTCCGCTCATCATATAATCGCCGGGGTCAAAATGTATGTGAAGATTTCCCCAGTTGTCGTCATAGTGCATGGGCATATCAACAGTCACGGGAATTTTCCCCAGAGCGTCGATAGCGTGCGCGAACGCGTCAAATGTGACGGTCATATAATAATCAAATTTTACACCCAGAAAACTTTCAAGTTCTTCTTTAAATAAAACGACGCCTTTTTTCATGCCGTGTTTTTTCGTATTAAGATAAAGAATTTCACTGAGCTTGCGCGGTATCCATCTGTCCCAGCGGATAAGAACATCGCGCGGCACGGAAACAACATCGACAAAACGGGTTTTCGGCTCATAGCTCACCCACAAAACAACATCGGAATGCGAGCCGCCCCTGACCTGATCGGCGCCGAGAAGAAGTATGTTTACCCTTTCGCCTTTTCTGCATTTTGAAAAAAACGAACTTTGAAAAAAGAGCGCCGCCGCCGCACCCGCAAGGGCAAAAACAAGCGCTATGGAAATTCTTTTCATAAGTAAAGTTCCATGGCGTTTATATAAGTGTACACCTTTTCGGGCACAAAATAGCGGTAGGGCTTCCCCGCCCTTATATTTTTTCTTATTTCCGACGACGACACCGGTATTTCGGGCGCGTCTATGCGGCGGATTCCGGGGTAATCGGCCATAGCGGCAGTTCCCCCGCCGCCGGGCCTTGACCACACAGCCAGGTTAAAATTATTTACAATGTCTTCGTAGTCCTTCCAGTTTTTCAGGTCATTGAGCGAATCCATACCCATGAGAAATATCATTTCACCGTGAAGGATTCTGTCAAAATGCTTCAGCGTGTCTATGGTGTATGACACGAGGCTCTTTTTTGTCTCATAATCACTGACCTCAAAGCGCGGGTTTCCGCATGTCGCCAGCACCGTCAGTTTATAACGTGTTTCACATCCAAGCACTTCTTCGTTTTTATGAGGGGGTATTCCCGAAGGAATAAAAATTACTCTATCCAGCGAGAGCTCATGCAGGCTGCGCTCGGCAAGAATCATATGACCTATGTGAGGCGGATTAAATGTTCCGCCGAAAAGACCTGTCATTTATTCTCTGATTTGCCCCGAGCCCGAAACCATGTATTTGTAGGATGTCAGTTCTTCAAGTCCCACCGGTCCGCGGGGATGAAGTTTTTGATTTGATATTCCTATTTCAGCGCCCATTCCGAATTCACCGCCGTCGGTGAATCTGGTGGAAGCGTTGTGATAGAGGCAGGCGGCGTCAACAGCTCCGAAAAAAATCTTCGCGGCCTTTTTGCCGGATGTGACTATGGCCTCGGAATGCCCCGAACCGTGGGCGTTTATAAAATCACATGCCCCGTTTATCCCACTCACCGTTTTTATGGATATAATCTTTTCCAGATATTCCGTGTCCCAGTCGGAGGAAGTAGCGGCTTTGATATTTTTCAGTATTTTTCTTGTTTCGGCACAGCCCCTCATCTCAACCTGATTGAGTGAATACGCTTTATAAATCATGGGCAGAAATTTTTTCGCAGCCGCTTTATCGACGAGCAAATTCTCTATGGCGTTGCACACGCCAGGCCTCTGCGCCTTGGCGTTCACCGCTATTTTTACCGCCATTTCCATATCGGCGTCTTTGTGAACATAGAGATTGCACACGCCTTTTCCGTGATATATAACGGGAATGCGCGAGTTTTCAACAACAGCTTTTATGAGGCCTTCCCCCCCGCGGGGAATTACAGCATCTATAAGACCTTTCATTTTTAGAATACTGTTTACGGTTTCCCTGGATGTGTCCTTTACAAAAAAAACGGTATCTTTTATTTCAGCGGGGAGCGCTGACCTTATGGCTGCATAGATCGCGGCATTGCTGTTTACGGCATCAGAGCCGCCTCTGAGAATGACCGCGTTACCCGATTTGAGGCACAGCGCCGCGCAGTCGCTTGTGACATTGGGGCGTGATTCATAAATAACAAAAATGGTCCCTATGGGCACGGAGATTTTCTTAATATCCAGACCGTTGGGCATCTTTCTGAGGGAGAGAACTTTCCCCAGCGGCGTTGGGAGCTGTGACACGGCAATGACCTGCGACGCCATTTCGCGGATTCTTTTTTCATCCAGCGTCAGCCTGTCTATAAACGCGGCGGTTTTTCCTGATGCCAAAGCTTTTTTAAGATCTTTTTTATTGGCAGATAGTATCTTTTTTTCGGCGGCAAGAATGCTCAGCGAAATTTTTTTCAGAACAGCGTTTATCCGCGTATCTTTCATCAGAGCAAGAATCCTGCCCTGCGATTGTACTGCGCGGAAAATTCCGGAATAATCCATTTTAGCCATCAGCGGTTTTCTTCTATATCGGGAAGATCTTTAAGAGCCTCTTTTATTTTTTCTTCAGGAATTTCTCCGGGTAAAAAAATAGGGTGACAAACGGCCGAGCAATCATAAAGATAATAATGTTGATTGTCTTTTTCAGAAAGGTAAATTTTTTTATCGCTCACAAAACCTCCAAAAACGGAACGGAGCCGTCCCAACTCTTTCAGCTAAACTTTTATGACTGAATGTTAACAAATTTAACCGCGGCGGAGCAAATTTTATGACTGGGTTCGACTTCGCTCACCTCTTGGGAAATTTGACAGGGGTGAGACTTATGTGGTAAAATTAAAACTATGACAAGTTCACAGTTTTCGAAGATTTTGAGGGAGGTACATTTTATGAAAAAAATTATTCTGCTAACAGCCTGCGCTCTTGCGCTCACTTTTCCGTCGGGAATTGCGGCAAAAACAAAAAAAGCGGCAAAAAAAAGCGCCAAGTCCGGCTTTGAAAAAATCAATCTGAACGAAGTCAACGCGTATGATTTAAAGAAAATACCGGGCATTTCTTCGTCAAAAGCGAAAGCCATTATCGCCTACCGTGAAGAAAACGGTAAAATTAAATCAATTGAAGATCTCAAGGAAATCAATCACGAAACCAAAAGCGGCAAGATCCGCTATGATTTTGCCACGTCAAAAGGCGCATGGAATAAATCCATGAAGTTTCTTGTAAACGCCGGTGTTTTTACCGTTAAAGGCGGCGCTTCCGTTGTCAGCGAGACGGCTATATACAAACATCTGTTTCCGGAACCCGCGGATATAAACAGCGCTTCTGTCAAAGAACTGTCAGCGCTCCCCGGCATATCAAAGAAAAAAGCTCTGCTGATAATTGACAACAGGCCTTTTTCGTCACTTAAGGGGCTGAAAGATCTTTCTCATGAAACCAAAAGCGGCAAAACAAGCTATGATTTCGCCACATCAAAAGGCGCATGGAGAAAAAATATCAAAGTTTTGCTTAGAAGCGGCAGACTTGTGTGCTCAGGCTCAAAAAAAGATTCAAAAAAAAGTAAGAAAAAAGTTAAAAAAGCCGAAAGTGAAATTGAGCAATACAGCAACGAGCCGGAAGAATATTAAAGATTTTTAAATCCCGTCAAAATCAAAACATGTAACTTTAAAAAGTTTTCTGACGAGAGGTGTTGTTTTTTGCAGTCAAAAAAAGACCGGCCATCTTGTCGCGGTTTATTTGGAATAATTGGAAAAATTAGGATTCTCCGACTGCCCGCTCAGAAATCCCGCGCATGGCAAACAGGCAGCCGCAAACAGGCAAATTGATTTTCGGCAGCGCAACGGAAAGCGTTTGCTAAAGATGAGTGTTCACATTCAGTCAAAAATTTTCTAACATATAACCGAAGCGATTAGAATGTTTCACGCGAAACAGTTAATTAAACGGTTATTTGGAATGGGCAGAATGTTTCATGTGAAACAATTTATTGAAAGGAGCGTTTTGTGAAGAAATTTAAAGTGGGTGTCGCTCTCGGCGGCGGCGGAGCCAGAGGATTGGCCCATATAGGAATACTGGAAGTTATCAGAGACAACGGCCTGTCTATTGATGCCGTGGCGGGAACAAGTATGGGTTCCGCCGTGGGCGCCCTGTATGCGGCCGAAGCTGACACGAGAATGGTTGAAAAAAAACTGGCCGACTTTATAAACAGTAAAGCTGTCGGAGAAGGCGCAGCTTTCTTTTCAAAAAAAGCATCCACCCGCCCTTTCGGAAAAATGCTGTCTATGGCAAAACAGTTCTTTATAATGAATAGAGCGGTGATAGGCCCCTCTATCATCAGCGCAGAACAAATAAAAGCCATATTCAACGGGCTTTCTCTGCCGGAAACATTTGATGATTTAAAAATACCCTTCTGCTCGGTGGCAACGGATATAGGAAAAGGGGATGAAAAAGTTTTTTCCCGCGGAAACCTCAAAAAAGCCGTTCTCGCGTCATCTTCAATCCCGGGTATTTTTCCTCCTGTTAAAATAGACGGTTCTTATTATCTTGACGGCGGCACCGTTAATTCCGTTCCCGTTTCACCGCTTAAACCCTGCTGCGACTTTATTATAGCCTGCGACGTAAGGCCTGTCAGACGAATGATTTCCGAATTTGACCGGGGCCTGGCTATTCTTTCCCGCGCGGACGCCATATCTTCCCACAAACTTTCCGATTTACAGATAACACAGGCGGATTTTATAATAAAACCAGATGTGCGTAATATTCACTGGGCAGATTTCAAAAAGATGGGTTATTGTATAGAGGAAGGCCGGGCCACGGCTAAAAAATGCTTGAAGGAACTGAAAAAAGCTGTGCTAAGAGCTAAAATTAAAAGCCTCACCGGGAGATTCTTTAAAAAAAATGACGGATTCCCTGAAAATTAAAAACATTTCAATTACGCCTGAAGCGGAAGAAAAGCTGAAATTTTATATAGCCGCTCTTAAAGAATGGAACAAACGTTTCAATCTCATTTCATTTGACGAGAGTAAACTATGGGAAGAAGTTGTGGAGAGTTCTGTCATTTTCGCCGATACCATAGCGGATTTATTTCCGCAGCGCAGCTCTTTAAGTTTGTGCGATGTGGGTTCCGGCGCGGGCATACCCGGCATAATAATCAAGATAGTTATGCCGGAGATTCAAGTTGACCTTATTGAATCAAACGGCAAAAAAGCGTCCTTTCTTAGCGAAGTTAAAGAGCTGTTGGAGCTTGACGGCCTGGAAATAGTGCATAAAGACGCCCGTGAGTTTGCCTTGCGGGACAAAAAATTATACAATGTGGTCACAGGCAGGGCTTTCGGTAAAAGATTTCTGAAGCACGCATTCAGGCTTGTTTTTCCGGGAGCTTACGTTCTGTATTACCGGAAAAAAATAAAAAAGGGAGAATTCGCGAGGGAACCCGATGGCGTGAGGGATTACGGGCGGGCTTCCGTGCTTGTATGGAAAAATGGGTGAAATTATAGCCATAGCCAATCAAAAGGGGGGAGTGGGTAAAACCACCACTTCCGTTAATCTTGCCAAGGCGCTTGTTCTGCGGAGAAAAAAAATTCTTCTTATTGACATAGACCCGCAAGCTAACTGCAGTTCGGGGCTGGGTGTAGAAAATACCCCCTCCAGTATTTACGATGTTCTTATCCGCGGCTCCATGAACGGGGCCATTGTCACTAAGGAACACTTCCCTGATATCGTTCCTTCAACTAGAGATCTCACCGGCGCCGAAATCGAACTGGTCGGTCTGGAAGAGAGGGAATATCGTCTCAAAAAAGCCATCAACGCCGTCAGGGACAACTATGATTTTATATTCATTGACTGCCCTCCGTCGCTCGGCCTGCTCACCGTCAACGCGCTCACGGCCGCCGACAGCATATTAATACCGCTGCAATGTGAATTTTATGCCCTTGAGGGCCTCGGTAAACTTCTGGGAACACTCAAATACGTGAGAGACGCTTTTAACGAACACCTTCATATAAAGGGGGTAATTCTCACCATGTATGACAGCCGGCTGAATTTAACCTCTCAGATCACGGATGAAATAAGAAATTTCTTTGGTGAAAACCTTTTCAGCACCGTTATTCCGAGAAATGTCAGGCTTGCCGAAGCGCCAAGCTTCGGGAAAGACATTTTTGAATATGACAATAATTCGGCCGGCGCGGCAAGTTATATGAAACTCGGCGGCGAATTTTTGTCCAGGGAGAACAAAAAATGAAAAGAAAAAAAGACAACGCATACAGCTGGCGCGATTTCAGCGCGGCGGATCTTGCCGGGAAAAAATTTCCGCACAGGATAAGCGTAATCATTCCCGCTCTCAATGAAGCCGCCACCATCGGGAAAATTATACGGATGATACGGCTGGAGCTCATTCTTAAGCATCCGCTTATTGATGAACTTATAGTGCTGGACGGCGGTTCGTCCGACGGCACAAGAACAATAGCCCGCCGGGCGGGGGCTGTTGTGTACAGGGACTCAGAGGTCGCTCCGGCTCTTGGCAACTTTTCCGGAAAAGGAAACGCTCTTTACAAAAGTTATTTCGCCAGCACAGGGGACATAATAGCCTTTATAGACGGCGACATAAAGAATTTTACGCCGCATTTTATAACGGGCATTATCGGGCCTCTCCTCATAAACGAGGATATTTCCTTCGTAAAAGCTTTTTACAAGAGGCCTCTTATGGTTTCCGGGAAATTCAAAGCGGGGGAAGGAGGCAGAGTCACCGAAATTCTCGCAAGACCCGTCCTTAACACTTTTTTCCCCGCGCTGGCTGATATCAAACAGCCCCTTTCCGGGGAATACGCCATAAGACGAAAGCTTTTCAGAAAATTATCAATACCCTCAGGTTACGGGGTTGAAATAGCATTTCTTATAGAAATACTGTATCTCGCCGGCAGAAAAGTCATCGCGCAGTCGGATCTGGGGGAAAGGAGACACAGAAATCAAACACTCCACGCACTCGGAAGAATGAGTTTCGAAGTGCTGCATTCCTTCCTGCATTACGCGCGTAAAATAGGCAAACTGCAGATAAAAGGCGTTTCCGAAAATTATTACGACCTGAAAGAAAACAGCATTTACAAAATATCGCAGAAATATTATGCGCCTATTCGTGAACTTTTCAACTCAACGGAAATCATTTTTCTGCGGCACGGTGAAACGGACTGGAACAGGGAAAAACGGATTCAGTCAAGACAGGACACACCTCTCAATTCCAACGGAAAAAATCAGGCCCGCCGCTCCGCCGCCGCGCTCAAAAAAGAAAAGATATGCGCGGTCTACAGCTCTCCTTTGTCGAGGGCGCTGGACACAGCGACGGTAATAGCCCTCCAGCACGGCATTCCCGTAAGAACGGACGAACGGCTCCTTGAGATATCGCACGGCAGCTGGTCAGGTAAAAAAGAATCGTGGCTGAGCAGAAAATACCCGGAAAAATACAAAAAATGGAAAAAAGAACCGTGGAAACACCTTCCGCCGGATGCGGAATCATGGCAGGAGCTTAAAAAACGCATGGGCGCTTTTATCTCCCACATAAAAAGAGTTCACCGCGGTGAAAAAATTCTTGTCGTCTCCCACAGAGGAGCTATCGCCGCGGCTCTGACCATTATCAGAAAAAAACCTTTAAACTACATAAACAGATACCTGCCCGCCAACTGCAGGCCGGTAAAAATAAAACTGTAAATGCGGAGGATGGAAACATGAAAAAAGCTGTACTGGGAAGGGGCCTCAAAGCTCTTATTCCTGAAAAAGAAGAGGGCCGCATACACATGATAGGCGTTTCGGAAATAAAACCGGGCGCTCACCAGGCCAGAAAAAGCTTTAACGAGGAAAGTCTGCAATCGCTGTCAGAAACACTGGAGCACGACGGGATAATACAGCCCCTGATTGTTTCTCCGTCAAGAGCAGGCTGGAAGCTTATCGCCGGAGAAAGACGTCTGCGGGCAGCCAAAATGGCCGGTTTTATGAAAGTGCCGGTAATAATAAAAGACACGGATGAGGCATCCGCCGCCTTTATGTCCCTGATAGAAAATCTGCAGAGAGAAGATCTCAATCCGCTTGACGAGGCGCGGGGCATAGAGGTGCTGATGAAAAAATTCTCTCTGACGCAGGAAGCGGTGGCGGAAAGAGTGGGGAAAAGCCGCTCCACAGTGGCCAACACGCTCCGGCTTCTGAAATTTCCGGAGGACATAGTGAGGGCGCTGAGCGAAGACGGAATAAGCGAAGGACACGCGCGGGCTTTATCGGCCATAAAAGACCCAAGGAAAAGAAAACACATTATACGGCGCATAATTAAAGAGCACCTTTCCGTCAGAGAAATAGAATTTCTCGCCCCCGAGAGAAAAAAAAGTTCAAAGGTCCGGCAGGCATCCGCTGAAATTAAAGAAATAGCCGAAAAATTAGAGGGCGCCCTGACGACAAAAGTCGAAGTGAGAGCCAACAAAAAAAATCAGGGTTACATAAAAATTCATTTTTTCTCGTCTGAAGAACTTGCCCGTCTCATTAAAAGACTACACGGGGTCAGGTCTTGACAATGCATAGGTATCAAGAATTGCTGAAAGTGCGCTACGTCACACTGCTCTAAATGGTATTTTCCGGCAAAAAATTTTGTAAAATAATTGTCATTGCTGAAGAACGGAAAAATCAATATGCTTAAACCACCGGGATTTTATTACGGGAGATCTGAAAATGAGCATCTTTGAAGCTGCTATGCTTATATGCTTCGGTATAAGCTGGCCGGTTTCTATCGCTAAAACTCTGCGCACCGGGATTGTCATCGGCAAAAGCCCGCTGTTCATGGGCATAGTCTGTTTCGGCTATCTGTGCGGCCTTATTCACAAAATCCGCTGCTCTTTTGACTGGATCACGTCCCTTTACGCGCTGAATATGATTATGGTCGCCATTGATCTCAGCTTGTATTACGTTTATCTGCCCGAAGAAAAAAGGAGACAGAGGAAAATCAAAAAATGAAAAACGGCCTCTACCAAATTATTTTGCCGGTAATTGTGAGCGATGCTCAACCGCCCCCTTTTTTCTGACCCCGCTATGCGTATTTTTTCCCGCTACATATTTAAGGAATTTTTGCCGGTGTTCGCGTCCGCTTTTTTTATATTAATCGGTATTTTTATAGTGAACGAAGCCATGGGTTTTATAGCCTCGCTGGTTGTAAAAGGCGCGGGGCTGTCCGATATAGCAAAAATTTTTTTGACAGGCATACCGTCTTCTTTCATATTCGTCATACCCGTGTCTTTTGTCCTTTCATGGATTGTCGTCGTCAGCCGCCTCGCCGGTGATTCCGAGATACTAGCTCTTCAGTCGTCCGGCGTCAATCCGAGAATTATACTCAAATCCGTTTTGATCTCCGGCGTTTTTGTTTCTCTTTTCATGCTTTATTCCAACTCCACGCTTTCCCCGAAAAGCAGCCGCAGAATGACGGGCCTTGTCAGAGAAATATTATCCAGAAACATCCTGCGTTTTCAGGAAGGCGCTTTCAGCAAAATCGGGGATTATATTTTCTACGCGGAAAAAATTTCATCAAAAGAAATGAAGGACATAAGAATATACCAACGGGACAGGAATTTTCCGGCGGTTACCGTCACCGCCGAATCCGGCGCTCTGCTGACAAAGGAAAACGGCTCTGCCGGCCTAACACTTGAACGCGGACGTATGGCGCTGAAAGACCGAAAGGATCTTTCTCTTCTTACTACGATAGATTTTGATAAATACTCGTTTTTTATCAATTCTCCGGACTCCGCCGACAGCGGCAAAAACATTTCTCAGCTTGAATCGTCAAAGCTGCGCGAAAGAATAAGCGACATGAAAAAAAGCGGGCACAGCGCCGATAATCTGAAAATGGAATATCACATGCGTCCGGCCATGGCATGGGGGCCCCTCTTTCTCGCACTGATAGGCGCTCTTCTGGGCATAAAACTGAAGTCCCCGAAAAAAGCCTCAGGCATAGGAGCGGCGGTTTTGCTGATAACCGTTTATTATCTCTGCTTCAGCGTCTGCACGCACATGGCCGAAGGAGGATGGCTGCCCCCGGCTCTTGCCGTCTGGATACCTAATATATTGTGCGCTTTGGGAGCAATTCTGTCTCTATGAAACTTTTTTTAAAATATCTGCTGAGGAGATTTGGAAAAGCTTTTTTCATAGCCGCCGCGGGATTTATGAGCCTTTTTGTCTTTTCGGGCCTGATAACCCGGCTTAGAGTTTTTTCCGAACACGGAGCTTCCCTGAAACAAATTATTTATTTTCTTGCCTGCAAAAGCCCTGACTGGTTTTTACAGGCGCTTCCCGTTTCCATACTCCTTGCTCTTGTTATGACCATAACCGCGCTCAAAAGACGCAATGAGCTGATGGCCATAGAAACATCGGGAGTGTCGATGATGACACTCATGAAACCTTTTATCGGAGCAGGTGTCATTATTGCGGGCATTATGTTTATGACGGATGAGTTTGTGGCCAAAATGGCCACAAAAGAGGCCTACCGCTATTATAATGTCGTCATAAAAAAGCAGAAAGCCGCCCCTCCGCAAGGCCGCTATTTTAATCTGATTTATCACGCAAAAGATGCGCTATCCGATGGAAAATCCTTTTATTACATAGGTTTTTACGATTCCGCCAGGCACGCCGGCAGCAATTTCAATCTGGATATGATAAACGAAAACGGCTATGAAAATATTTTTGCGGGCGCCTTTATTTACAAAAAAGCATGGGATCTCAGAGACGGCATTGTAAGACAATGGGACAGCCGCGGCAAGCTGATTAAAGAAGAAAATTTTAAATCACGAATTTTCAATTTTACTCAAAAACCGGATGATTTTCTTATAAAAACCGTTTCATACAGGGAAATGGGATTTTTCCGGCTCCGGAAACATATAGAGGAACTTAAAAACGCGGGGATCCCGTCTCATCAGGAAAGAACTGATCTTTATTCCCGCATTTCATCCGCGCTGTCAGCGCTGGTTGTCATTGTCATAGGTTTTCCCATAGGCATTTACTTCAGTCACATAGGGAGAGTTTTCGCCGTGGCCCTGAGCATGGTCGTGTGCTTCACTTACTGGGGACTTTATTCTCTCGGCATTTCGTTCGGCGAAACAGGCGCGCTCCCCCCGTGGATAGGCGCATGGGGGGTAAATATAATTTTTGTTCTGGCGGCTTTTTATTTCATGAAAAAGAAAAATGTTTAAACCCGTTAAATTGGTAAAACTCCGCTGTTTCACGATTATTATTCTGCTCCTTTCGCACGCGGGTCTTCTTGACGCCGCGGAAAATATTCTTCTTAAATTCAAAGAAGGCACAACTGAAAACACGCAGAAAAATATAATAAGCCGCTCAACGCCGACCGCGGTTTCGCTCATGGAAGAAATATCCGTATGGCGGCTTAAATTCCCCTCGTCGTCGGAAGCCCTTGATGCCGTAAAATTTTTCAATGGCTTTAACGAAACAAAATATTGTTATAAAAGCCGCAGATTGCGCGCCTTCGGCGTGCCCAACGACCCTAATTACGGCTCTCAGTGGGGTCTTTCCTCCAGCGGCATTAACATGGCACAGGCATGGAATATAGAGGGAAGTTCCGGTTCCGCCTACATAACGATCGCCGTGATAGACACAGGGGTGGATTATAATCACGAGGATCTATCGTCAAAAATGTGGACATCCCCCCAGGGATATCACGGTTATAACTGGATAGATAATGGCCATGGCCCCAATGACCCCATGGACGATGATGGTCATGGAACTCATGTTTCCGGCATTGCCGCCGCCGCGACAAACAACGGCACAGGAATAGCCGGCGTTTCAATAAATTCAAAAATCATGGCTTTGAAAATTCTGGATTCCTCCGGATACGGCGATGAAGCCGACGAGGCGGAAGCAATTTTGTGGGCTGTGAGAAACGGGGCGCGTGTGATAAACCTCAGTCTTGGAGCCGACTCATATTCCTACGCCGAAGCTGACGCCTGCGCTTATGCTTTTGATCAAGGGGTTTTCATAGCAGCGGCTTCGGGAAATTACAACACTCCCTACATTTCATATCCCGCAGCTCTTTCGACAACTTTTGCCGTGGGCGCGGTCAATAAAAGTGGTGACAGGTGCGATCCAAGCGACTGGGGATATGACATATATGGTGACCCGTTGGGAAGCAATTATGGCCCTGAACTTGAAGTACTTGCTCCGGGAAATAATATTTTAAGCACTGTTCCTCCGGGTAGCTATCAATCATGGAACGGCACTTCAATGGCCTGCCCTTTTGTAGCGGGATTGGCATCGCTTGTTCTTTCAATAAGACCCGATTACGGCCCGGAGGATGCCAGAGAAGCAATAAGACGTTCGGGTTCGGATTATTCGAATTTTACAAACGAACACGGTTACGGCATCATAAACGCAAGCGCATGTCTTACGGCATTACAATATTTTGAATATAAACTTGGCGTGAAAATCACAAACTTCCCCAATCCATATAAGCTTAGCGGCGGTATTCTTAATTTCTGTTTTGATTCGCCGCCCTCCGAAATTAAGAATTTTATCATTTTTGATTTTACCGGACAAAAAATTATCTCACTTGGAAATAATTCTTTTTTTCCCGATAAAAAAATTATCACCTGGGACGGGAGAAATGAAAACGGGGCGGATGTGGCATCCGGAATTTATTTTTATTTTGCAGAAACGAATATCGGCCAAAGCAAGGGTCATTTTGCGGTGATAAAATGAATGAGTCCACTTCAAAAAGCATTAAACTTGTCATTTCGAGCAAAGCGAGAAATCTTGCTCGGGACAGGCTCCGCGAAAAATATAAAATGCTTATAATAAAAAGATTTCTCAGCATAAGTCTGACCGCTCTTGTTTTAACAGCGTCTTCATCTGTCTATGCCGGTTTTTTTGATGTTTCGCCGGGAAAAAGCGGCGCGGCATTTATGCGCGTGACTCTTTCCTCCAGAAAACTCGCCCTCGGCGGCGGAGGAACGGCGCTCAGAGGTGTGGATTTCATTGAGACAAATCCCGCGGCTCTCTATGATGAGCCGACCTCTCTTCAGTTTTCGCACCTCATATATTTTGACAGCCTGTCACTCAACGACGCCAAATTCACCTTTTCTATTGAGAGCGCCGATTCCTACGGAGTCGGCAGCATAAATAATTTTTTGTGCCTGGGCCTGCGGAGTTTTTCAAGTGACGAGGACAGACGAGATATGCTCACGGGCATAAAAACAGGCAGTTTCGGCGTCAGCGCAAGAAGCATATTTCTCTCTTACGCTTTTCTCTCCGACAATTACACAGGGGGATTGACGGTAAAAAATATCAGCGAAAGCGTGGACAACAATCTTTCGTCAGCCGCGGCATTTGACGCCGGAGTAATAAAAGATGTCAATGAAAATTTAAGTCTCGGGGCAAGCGCAAAAAACATAGGCAAAAAAATCTCGGGAAGCGACCTGCCTCTCACGGCGTCAGCGGGTTTGGCTTACCGCTTTGACGAATTCACAATTAACGGCGACATCGAAAAAACTGCCGAAGAAAACAAATTGTTCTCGGCGGGCATTGAATACAAAATGGCGCCGCTTGTGCTCAGAGGCGGTTTGAGTCATCAGGATATTTTGCGGCCGTCAATGGGTTTCGGCGCGGCGTATAATAATTTTATTTTTGATTACGCCTTCTCGTTTCACAAATACTTGGGCCAGAGCCATCTTTTAACATTAACAGCGAAATTTTAGCAATAAGCATTCTGAAAACATCAGTTTTTAAACGATATAGGGAAATTTAGGAGAAAAAATTGTAAAGAAATTTCGCTTGTCTGAGTCTGCCTACGGCGGACGAATTGCGAAATTTTAGATTTTTTATCCGTTAAGAATTTCCCGTCAAGCGTAAAACTGATTTTTTAGAATATTTTCGGCAACTTTGCGGGTAAGGGCTATTTGACCGACTCGGCGTATTTTTTTACAAGTTCCGCTACATTGCTTCTGAGGTCGTCGGGATTATCCACGGAAATGTTATCCGAATAAACAATCTTGGAACTTTCCACCTCCACCGCATTCAGCGTGACAATATATTTATTCAAAAGCTTGCCGCAGGAACCGACAATAATGGTTTTGACATTCAGAATTTTTCCCATGGCCACCGCGCAGTCCGCCGATGAACAGCCCGAATTCTGAAAACCCTGCTCGGCAAGGATTTTGTCCATGCTGTTTTTTTCAACAACATTAAATTTTCCGGTTTTCACGAGATCGCCGCGGACAAAATCCGATATAAACGCCGTTTCCGATTGAGAAAGAGGGGCGCGGGCTTCAAAGTCCGTCACCGCGATATTTATTTTTTCGCCTTCCGGAATTTCCGCTTTCACTTCTTCCTGCGGCTTTTCTTCTTCCACGGGCTCCGGCTTCTTGGCGCCCCAGCTGTAGCGCATCGTCAAGGCAAATTTGTGCTGCCATTCGGCCAGATCTCCCGCGTAGATACCGCGCTCATCCGCCCAGCGGGCATATTCTATGTGAAACAGCCAAAGGTTAAGATCAAAGCCGAAAGTCGGATAACCCTGATTGATTCCCAGTCTGCCCCGGAGAAAATTAAAAAGATTGAGTTCACAACCGGCATGAATCTTGGGCCATAAAGTTGTGCCCCACACAACTTTGTTTTTCGTGTGCCAGATATCCTTGACGTCAAACGAGAAAAGAAGAAGTTTGTTAAACCTGTAGCTTATACCCGCATTCAGCTGCGATGGAATTCTGGCCGTGTATCCGGGAAGCAGCGTCGGAGATGTTGAAGTGGATTTTGCATCTTCCCATTCCGCGCCGTATTTTATCTTTGTTCCGCCGAAACCGCCGAAATCCTTTACCGCAACGCCGACATTTATCTTATCCGTGAGTTTGTAGATTGCACCCATATCAATACCGAAGCCGCTCCCCGTCTGCGCCGTAACATCAAAATCCTCCATCTCAAGAAATGTCAGCCGCGTTTTATCAACCCTAAAGCGCTTCAAAAGCTTCGGTGAAACACCAAGAGCCAGCCGGTCGTTCATAAATCTCATACCGAAAGCGACAGGCGCCACGACGTCCCCTCTAACGTGAATGTTAACTGTGGGAATTAATATTCCCGGATTCACATTCAGCAGAACATTAGCCTGAGCGAAAAGACCCGCGCCGTAAGCCAGCCTATGCTTGGGTGAAACAATTGAAAACTGAGGAAAATCAACGGCTGTAACTATGCGTAATTTGCTAATCGTGTTTATGACATTCTGCATAAGCTCATTCCACCTCACGGGATCGCTTTTTTCGAGCTCATCCATCCTGTCAATGTCATCCTGATTATCCTTATACCAGTCATAGCCTTTTTTCAAATCGTCGCCTATGGTAAGGCCGACCTGGAGGAGTGTCAGATGCGTTTTTCCAGCGATGGCAACTCCGGCGGGATTATAAAAAAGTGCGCTTGCGTCATCGGCGACGGCCGTAAAAGCTCCTCCCATTCCAAGCGGCCGCAGATCCCTGATCATAAAAGCTTCTTCCCGCGTCGCGCTTACGTGTGAGGCGAAAAAACATGCGAGACAGAAAGCCGTGATTGTTTTTATTTTTATGTGTTTCATTTTCTGTCTCCTTTACTGCAACAAGTCCCATATATCAAAAACCGTGCTGTTGCTGGCCGAAGTTGTATCGCCGGTCAATTCATTTACATTCAGCTTCAAATCCGCAATGGTATCATTATCGTCGCCAAGGTCAATATATTCCACCGCGGATGAAAGATAATCCAAACAACCGCTATCGTCAAGCTGGTCGGCTTCTATTACGGGCGCCGTTGTGGTACCGCCAAGCAGCGTATTGGCTATATCTCCTCCCACAAGAAGCACCATGGCGTCCTGTACGGTATCTATCGCCAGCGCCTGCGCTGTTGTATCACTTTTCAGATTCGCTATGGCAGTGGTGTTTACCACAACTTCAAAATCGCTTGTCAGCGTTATGGGCTCATCATCATCAGCAGCGCCGAAAATCCCGTCGCCGTCAAGGTCAAATATCATCGTGGCTGCGTTGAGTACCTGAACAATACCAAGATTCAAGTTGACATCAACATCGGTTGACGGGATTGTTCCGTCGGCCTGTCCATCGGCTATTTTTTTGAGCTGCGTCACGGCATTTGCCGTTGCCGCCGCCAAATCTGCCAAATTAATATTATCCGGTATTAAATCCGTCCCCAATGTGCTGGTGCTGGCAATGACACTTGTTATTATTGAGGCGAGATCCAGCCCCGCTTCTTTGAGGCCCGCCGCCGCTGAAATGTAAAGCGCCTCGGAATTGGCGGGATCCTTTGCCAGGATCTTGTCCGCTATGGCTTTGGCTTCGGCGGGATCGTCATTGGCGAGAGCCGAATTAGCGTCAGAGAGCAGAACTTCTATGCTTGAAGAACTGCCCGCCTTATGAAACTTTCCGAAAAGGTTCTTGTTGTCGCATGACGTCACAGCAAAAATGCTGATAACGGCAATGGCCGCGAATAATTTGTTTTTCATAAAATGGCCTCCATATATTTTCATCACAAAGGTTTAATCATCTAATTACATTCTACCTTGCCCGCAAGGTTCTGTCAATGTAATAAATATCACGAAGTCCTGTGGCGGCTAACATTGCCATTTAAGCGTATTTCACACGCCAGAGATAAAGGCCTTCTGCGGGGGCGGGCGCTATGCGGTTCCGGCGGCCTTCCAGAATGGCGCTGATTTCTTCCGGTTCTATTTCTCCGCGTCCGGCCGATATAATAAAAGCCGCCGCTGTTCTGGCCATCTTGTAAAGAAAATGAGAACCCTCTATTTCAATAAAAAAATCGGTTTTCCCCCTGGACAGCCGGCAGCCGATTATATCGCATATTGTGTTTTCTCTGTTTGAGCACGACGAAAGACGGCGAAAATCTTTTTTCCCTGTCAGGAGCGCCGCCGCTGTTTCCATTTTTTTCCGGTCAAGTTTGGAAGAAACGAACAAACGGTAATCACGCATGTACGGAAAAACTTCCGCCCGCCTCACATAATATCTGTATATTTTTGACAAGCAGCCGTGTCGCGGATTAAAAGAATCATCCGTTTTCCGCAGGCGGTTTATTTTTATGTATCTGCCGAGTTTTGAATTTATGGCGCGCTTGAAAGCGAGTTCGGGCATTTTTACGGAAGCCGCGAAAGAGCAGACGTTTTCTCGCGCGTGAACGCCCCTGTCTGTTCTGGACGCGAATATCACGCGGGGAGAAAACCCGATGATTTTTTTCAAAGCTTCTGAAAGCCGCCCCGCGACTGTCGGCTTATCTTTCTGTATCTGACTTCCGTAAAATTTGCTTCCGTCGTATGAAATTGAAAGCTTATAGCGCCGCATTAAGGGTTCAGATGATTTCAATGAGTTTTTGAGCGATCTGCACGGCATTGAGCGCGGCGCCTTTGAGAAGATTATCGGAAACAACCCACATCCATAAACTGTTGGCGCGAGATTCGTCTTTCCTTATTCTTCCGACAAAAGTTTCAAGCTCCCCGTCAGCATCAATGGCCATGGGATATTTGAGAGAAGCCGTATCATCAACAACTTTAATGCCCGGCTCTTTTTCCAGAAGCTTTCTCGTTTCTTCCGCACTGATATCACCCGAAAGCTCAACATTCACGGCCTCGGAATGACCCCTGAAAACGGGAACCCTCACGCATGTGACGGAAAGCTCTATGCGCGGATCCAGTATTTTTTTTGTTTCGTTTACCATTTTCATTTCTTCTTTTGTGAAACCGTTTTCCATAAACACATCTATCTGGGGTATGCAGTTAAAGGCGATCTGATGCGGGAAAGCGGAAAAATCACTGTTGGGGAGTTTTTTTTCAGTGAATCCGCCGTCGGCAATTTTCCTGCTTTCTTGCTCCAGTTCGCTTATCGCGTTCTGACCGGCTCCGGACACCGCCTGAAATGTGACAGTTATTATTCTTTTTATCCCGACGCTTCTGTGCAGAGGAGCAAGAGCGTGCACCATCTGTATGGTGGAGCAGTTGGGATTCGCTATTATGTATTTGTCTTTTGACAGGGTTTCAGGATTTATTTCAGGCACGACAAGCGGCACATCCTTATCCATGCGCCAGGCGGAAGAATTATCTATAACATAAATCTTTTTGTCTCTGAACATGGGAGCGTATTTCTCCGAAACAGAACCGCCAGCCGACATAATGACCATATCCACGTCATTGGCCGCAATCCATTCGGGTGAAAGCTCCTCAATTGTTATCTCTTTTCCTTTGAAGTGAAGTTTCTTTCCCGCCGAGCGCGATGACGCCAGAAGACGCAGTTCGCCCACCGGAAAATTAAGCCTTTCCAGCATCTTTATCATTTCTCTGCCCACAGCGCCCGTGGCGCCGGCAATCGCAACTTTATAATTTCTCATTAACAACTCCTTTTATTTTAATCCGCCTGAATCTTCACATAGAATCTTCTGCTTCTCGGCCCGTCAAACTCGCAGAAATATATGCTCTGCCATGTGCCCAGAAGAAGCTTCCCGCCGCTTATGATGGCGGTGAGGCCCGCGCCGAAAAGAGAGGATTTTATATGGGCGGCTGAGTTTCCTTCCGCGTGGCTGTATCCGCCGTCGAACGGTATGACCTTATTCATTTCCATCAAAATATCCCTTTTCACATCGGGATCGGCGTTTTCGTTTATTGTTACGGCCGCTGTCGTATGGGGAACAAAAACAAAGGCGGTACCTTCCTTTACACCGGATGATTTTACCGCGGAAGCCACACTGCCTGTTATATCAATCAGCTCCGTTCTCTCATGTGTTTTTACTTCTGTGCTCTTAATCATAATCACCCCCGCTTCACGCCGTCACTTTTTCCGCAAGATCCGAACCGTCATCGGAAATGCTGATTCTAGCAAGATTTTCGCGAAATTTCCAGAAGTCTCCGGTACTTATTTTTTCTATTGCTTCAAAAACATTATCATCTTTCGCGTCGCACTGTTTGATTATAAGCGCGGCGCCGTGTTTTGAAAAAAATTCCGCGTTTTTTTCCTGATGCGCGCCGGCAAGAGGATAAGGAATCAGCAGAGACGGTATTTTATAAAAAGACAATTCCGCCAGAGTTCCGGCTCCCGCTCTTGATACGGCGACATCGGCCGCGCTGTAAAGCAAACTCATATGGTGACTGACCTGAAGAATAAGATGATTTCCTTTGTGCGCTCCGTAAGCCGAATTCACACGGTCAAAATCAGCGGCCCCTGCAAGGTGAATTATCTGGGCAAAACGAAGTTTTGAAAGCAGCCGCAGCACAAGATCATTTATAAAGGCGCTTCCCTGGCTGCCGCCGAGAATCAGAATAAGCGGTTTTTCTGAATCAAATCCTAATTTAGCGCGCGCTTCTTCCCTGCCGTATTTACGCGCCACGAGGGGGAATTTACAAAGAACGGTCTTTTTTTTACGGTGTTTTCCAGTAGCGGGAAAAACCTCAAAAATTTTGTCGGCGAAAATTTTAAGCAGAGATGTGCCTTTTCCTGGAATGGCATTGGGTTCAAAAAAATAAAGTCTGGCTCCGCTCATTTTCGCGCAAAGTGTTCCCGCGGCGTTCAGATAAGAGCCAAAGCATAGAATTCTTTCGGGTTTGAATTTTAGCGTGAAAATTATAACGCGGACAATATTACCGACGGCAGAGAATTTTATTTTTTTTAAGGCCAGAGGGCGAATAAACATAACATTATCCGCGTCTTTTAAAATTTCCGCGGCCGCATCTGTCTTTACAGCCACAATCATTGCGCGCGGGAAATGCTTGCGAAGCGCCAAAGCGGGCATTATGTGACCGCCCGAGGCGCCGGTGAACATGAGGATTTTTTTGTTTCTGTTTATATTAAAATTTATAAATGGGGTCAGGTCTTGACGGAGGCAATGGGGACGGTTCCTATTATCGTAATAGGAACCGTCCCCATTACCCTTATCACATGTCAAGACCTGGCCCCTCTTACTTTATCAGCCGCCGACCATTGAGCCCATGTTGAATATAGGCAGATACATGGCTATCACCAGCGCGCCGACAACCACGCCGAGAAAAACTATTACCAGCGGCTCTATCAGCGAAGTCATGGACTTTACGGCTTCCTCAACTTCGGTGTCGTAGAAATCGGCTATTTTCGTGAGCATGACGTCAAGATTTCCGGTCTCCTCACCGACTTTTACCATCTGGTTTACCATTGACGGAAAAATTCCGGCGCGGGCGAGAGGTTCGGCGATTTTTTCGCCTTCGCGTATGGCTTCACGGGCCGTCATCACGGCTTCTTCAACAGCCCAGTTGCCGGAGGTTTTTGCCACGGTTTCCATGGCCGAAAGTATGGGCACGCCGCTTTTAACAAGCGTCCCGAAAGTGCGCGTGAATTTGGCAGTGGCCGTTTTTATGAGAAGCGGCCCTATAATAGGCATTTTGAGCATACGCGGTTCTAAAAATTTTCTCCCCACTTCGCTGGACGCGAATTTTTTAATTCCCACAACAGCAATGGCTATGCTTGCTAAAATCGCTAAGAGGTTATGCATAAAAAAATCACTTATATCCACAACAATCTGCGTCGGGACGGGAAGCTCGTTTCCGAAAGACGAAAAAACTTCCTTAAATGTCGGGACAACAAAAACCAGAAGGAAAATAGTAACGCCCAGACATATAAAAACAACGACAACAGGATATGTCAGGGCTCCTTTCACTTTGCCCTTTAACTCTTCCGCGGATTCAAGATAAGACGAAAGCCTGTCTAAAATAACATCCAATATACCGCCGAGCTCTCCGGCGCGCGCCATATTGACGTAGAGTGTGTCAAAACAGTCGGGATACTTTTCCAGGGAATCGGCTATGGAAGTGCCTCCTTCTATGTCTTCGCGAATTTTATTGACAACTTCCTTAAAGTAAGGATTTTCCACCTGATCGCCTATGATTGACATCGCCTGAACAATAGGAATACCGGCGTTTATCATGACGGAAAGCTGCCTTGAAAATATCACCACGTCTTTCGGCGACGCTTTCGGCTTAAACGGATTTATTGAATTAAGCAGATCCGTGAAAGCGTTGGCCTGCTGTTGTTTTATTTCAAGAACAATATACTGCTGCGCCCTGAGCTTTTCAACGGCGGCCCTTTGATCGATTGCCTCAAGGGTACCATCGAGAGTACCGCCTTTAGCCGTGCGTACTTTATAACCGAAAACCATATTACATCACTCCTCGGCCTATCAGCCTTTTCAATTCCTCAACATCATTGGAAACACTATAAGCCTGGTCTTTTGTAATATATCTTTTTTTGTAGGCATCGTAAATAGCTGTGTTCTTTGTCTGCATGCCGAATCTTCCGCCCGACTGCATGGCGGAGGCCGCCTGTTCCGCTTTCTCCTCGCGTATCATATTCCTGATGGCCGGCGTTACAAGCAGCGCCTCGCAAATCATCGTCCGGCCGCCGCCCTGTTTCTTCAGCAGTTCCTGGCAGAAAACGGCCTGAAGCACAAAGGAAAGCTGACTTCTTATCTGGGGCTGCTGATGAGGCGGAAAAACATCAATTATTCTGTTTATGGACTGCACGGCATCCGGTGTGTGAAGCGTCGCAAAAGCCAGATGGCCCGTTTCGGCGACGGTTAAAGCCGCCTCAATTGTTTCAAGGTCGCGCATTTCACCGATAAGTATAATATCGGGGTCTTGACGCATGCAGTGCTTGAGAGCATGTCCGAAAGTTTCGGTGTCGGCGCCGACTTCTCTCTGCGAAACAAGACATTTTTTGTGCGAATGAACATATTCAATGGGGTCCTCTATCGTGACAATGTGAGAACTCCTGTTTTCGTTCAAATAGTTTATGATTGAAGCAAGCGTCGTTGATTTTCCGCAGCCCGTAGGCCCCGTCACAAGAATCAGGCCCGTGCGCATTTTGACAATCTGATGTATGAGAGGCGGCAGCCCCAGCTCCTCAAAAGTCATAAAATCATAAGGAATGGCTCTCATGGCGGCGCACACGGCCCCCCGCTGACGGTAAACGTTCATTCTTATTCTTCCCACGCCTTTGATGCCGAAACCGAGATCAAGCTCGCTTTCCGATTCAAATGTCGCTTTCTGTTTTTCCGTCAGCAGACTGTAAACAAGCGCCTGCGTATTTTCGGGAGAGAGGGGTTCATAGTCCAGCTGCACGATTTCGCCGTCAAGCCGTATAGAGGGCGGACAGCCGTCTATAATATGAAGATCCGAGGCCTTCTTATCCATCATTTCTCTCAAAAGTTGATCAATGCCTACCATCGTATCTCCTTTATTCGCTATCGGTGAAAGTCACACGCATAACCTCTTCAAGCGTTGTCACACCATTAAGCAGTTTTATAACCGCGGCCTCTCTCAAAGTCTTCATGCCGTTTTCCCTGGCCACCTGCTTAAGAAGATGTGTCGGGGCGCGTTCAAGCACAAGATCTTTTATTTTGTCATTGATTTCCATAACTTCGTAGCAGGCGTTCCTGCCTTTATAACCGGTGTTGGAGCAAAGATCGCAGCCGACACCGCGGGCAAGTTTGACTTTTGATTTCCCTCCTACCATTTCCGGGGTTATGCCCAGATGTTTTATTTTATCATATTCTATCTCAAATTCCTCTTTGCAGCGTGGACAAATTAACCGCACAAGCCTCTGGGCTATCACCATGACAATCGTTGAAGTTGTCAGAAAGGGCTCAATTCCCATGTTGTTGAGACGCGTCATTGAGCCCGGAGCATCGTTGGTGTGGAGAGTGGAAAAAACAAGATGACCCGTCAGAGCGGCGTTTATGGCGATTTCCGCCGTTTCAGTGTCGCGAATTTCACCGACCATTATGATATCGGGGTCCTGACGGAGAAAGGATTTAAGGCCTTCCGCGAAAGTCAAACCTATGTCAGCGTTGGCCTGCACCTGATTGATGCCCTCAAGGACATACTCAACAGGATCTTCTATCGTCATTATGTTCACATCAGGCTTGTTCAAAGTGGTAAGAGTAGAATAGAGCGTCGTTGATTTTCCTGAACCTGTCGGCCCCGTCACAAGAACAATGCCGTAAGGAACGTCTATGTTTTTCTGATATATTTTAAGTGAATTTTCATCAAAACCCAAAAGTGTGAGATCAAGTTTCAGAGATTCGGGATCCAGAAGACGCATCACTATCTTTTCACCGAAGGCCGTCGGCAAAACCGACACACGCAGATCTATGCCTTTGTTCTGCACCTTTATTTTAATTCTGCCGTCCTGAGGAAGACGGTGCTCGGCTATATCAAGCTTTGCCATGATTTTGAGACGGCTTGAAAGAGCGTTTTGAAGCTTTTTCGGCGGAGCCGTCACCTCATGAAGAACACCGTCTATGCGGTAGCGTACGCGCAGCGAAGTTTCAAAAGGTTCTATGTGAATATCACTGGCTCCGGCGGTCACGGCGCCGCCCAAAATTAAATTGACTATTTTGATTACGGGGGCATCTTCTCCCTGGGCCTCCAGCGCTATTATGTCGGAACCGGTGTCTTCTTCCTTAACCAGCTCAACGTCATCTTCAGTTCCTTCCGGCGCGTCTATTTCTTTGAGAATATCCGCCATGGAGCCTTTCGCTCCGTAATATTTGTCTATGGCGTTTTTTATTTCGGATTCGCTTGCGATCACGACTTTGATATTTCTGCCTGTCATCATTTTCAAATCGTCAACAGCAAAAACATTAGCGGGGTCGCTCATGGCTATCGTCAATTCTTCGCTTTCAAGCGCGATGGGTATCAGCTTCTGATGACGGACAATGGTTTCCGGCACCGTCTGTATAACGCTTGCGGGAATTTCTCCGTACTCGTTAAGGCTCACATAAGAGACATTGCACTGTTTTCCGAGGAAGGCGAGAAGCACATCTTCCGTTATAAAACCCATGGCCATAAGGATCTGGCCGAGTTTTCCTCCCCGTTCCTTCTGTTCCTGCAGCGAAGTCTGAAGCTGCTCCGCGCTTATGATACCGACATCAACCAGAAGGTCGCCGAGTCTTTTCTTTCCCAGTTTTTGTTCTTCTTTTGCCATTAGTTATTTTCTCCGCATTGCGCCGCGGTAAAAACCGCTACATTTATTATATCAAATTCGGAGCATCCGCGCGAAAGGTCGTTACCCGGTTTCGCCAAACCCTGCAGAATGGGCCCTATGGCCGAGGCCCCCGCGAGCCGCTCAACAAGCTTATAGCCGATATTGCCGCTGTTTAAATCCGGGAATATCAGAACATTCGCGCCGCCCTTCCACTCGCCGGCGGTTTTTTTAACAGCGATTTCAGGTACCAAGGCCGCGTCGGCCTGAATCTCACCCACAAACTCAAAATCCCGTTTCTCGTTTTTCAAAATTTCATAGGCCCGCCTGACCTTACCGGGAGAGAGAGCTCTTGCCGAACCCAATGTCGAAAATGACAGCAGGGCGATTTTTGCTTCATCGCCTATAAAAGTTTTATATGATTGCGCCGTCTGAAGCGCTATATCCGCAAGCTGCTCCGAATTTGGCGCAGGTATGATCGCGCAGTCCGCAAAAAGCAGATTTTTGTCTTTAAGAATCATAAGAAAAAAACTTGAAAGAATTTTAGAGCCGCTTTTTAAGCCCACGCACCGCAGCAGAGCTCTTACGGTATCGGACGTAGAACTTGCCGCGCCTCCGACAAAACCGTCAACCGCGCCTGCTTTGAGTTTCATCGCCGCGTAAAAAAGAGGCGAATTAAGAGCCCCGGCGGCCTGCTCGCGCGATTCGTATTTTTTTTCGTTAGCTGAATAAAAAGAATCTATCAGATTGTCCATCTCGCTGTCAGTTTCGGGGCTCAGGCATTCTATGCCTGAAAGAGCGGTTCTGCGTACAAGCACCGGCTCCGCAAGTTTTTCTTTGGCCAAAACCCGAGCGGCACGGATTACACGCTCATCATCGCCCTCTGGAAAAATAATGCGCTTGGGCGATTTTTTAGCAGTCTGTTTCAGATTTTCTAATATATCTAACATTTCCAATTATAGTATACCTTCATACTTGCAAATTGTCAAGCTTAAGTATGGGGTCAGGTCTTGACATTGGACATTGACAAACAATATTTGACGGGTATAGCGCTTCAATTTGGAGCAATTTTTATCATTTCGGCGTATCTTAATGTCCAATGTCAAGACCTGACCCCACTATATTATAATTTCTCCGATCTTTTTGCACAGCTATAACGAAATTTTTCAATCAACGCATCACTGCTGAAAGAGCCCATGTCGGCTTTCCTGTCTCTGACCGATATCATGCCGCTTTCTGCCTCTTTGTCTCCTATTATTCCTATATAAGACACATGCTCAGTAATAGCGTTTCTAATTTTTTTGTTCAAACTGAGGTTCCTGCTGTCAAGAGAAACCCTGATATCCGCGTTAATCAGCTTTTTAAGCATTTTTTCCGCCGCGGCTGTGTGTTTTTCGCTTATGGTCAATATTCTGAACTGCTGAGGAGAGAGCCAAACGGGAAAATTTGCGGCATACTGCTCAGTGAGCATTCCCACGAATCTTTCAATGGATCCGAAAATCGCGCGGTGTATCATAAAAGGCGTTTTTTTCTCTCCTTTTTCGTCTATGTAAAAAACCGAAAACCTTTTCGGAAGATTGAAATCAAACTGTATGGTGGAGCACTGCCAAAACCGGCCGAGAGCATCTTTTATCTTAACATCTATCTTGGGGCCGTAAAAAGCTCCGCCGCCTTCGTCTATCTCATATTCTATGTTTTCCGCCTCAACGGCTTTTTTGAGAGATTCTTCCGCCAGAGCCCAGTCTTTCAACTCCCCGACATATTTCTTTTCGGGGCGGGTTGACACATAAACCTTAAAATCCTTAAAGCCGAAAGCCGAAAGGAATTTCAGAGCAAATTTGAAAACACTCCTTATCTCCCCCATGACCTGATCTTTCGTCACTATTATGTGCGCGTCGTCTATGGTGAAACCCCGCACCCTCAGCAACCCGTGAAGAACGCCGCTTTTTTCAAACCGGTAAACCGTTCCCAGCTCAGCGAGCCTCACCGGAAGATCTCTGTATGAATGAAGAGTGCTTGAATATATTTTTATGTGACCCGGGCAGTTCATAGGCCTCACCCTGTAGGGTTTGCCCTCTATGTCCATGCTTGAATACATCATATCCGAATAATTCTGCAGGTGTCCGGAAATGCGGTAAAGATCTTCGCTGGCTATATGCGGCGTCCGCACCAACTGATAACCGTTAAGCAGATGCTCTTTTTTCCAGAAGCCCTCTATTATTTCAAGAAGCTGCGCTCCGTCGGGATGCCAGTGTATAAGACCCTGTCCGGATTCGGGATGTATGCTGAAAAGATGTTTCCCTATCACTCTGTGGTCGCGCTTTTTCGCTTCCTCGCGGAATTTCACATACTTCATCAACTCATCTTTCGTGAAAAAGGCGGTGGCGTATATGCGCTGCAGCATTTTATTTTTCTCTGTACCCCGCCAGTAGGCGCCGGCTATATCAATCAGCTTAAAATTCCTGAGTTCTCCCGAATGTTCAATGTGAGGGCCGCGGCACAAATCCGTAAAGTCGCCCAGCTCATACAAGGAGACTTCTTCGTCTTTTATTTCATTTATGAGTTCGGTTTTGTATATCTGCCCCTTATCCGCGAAAAATTTAAGAGCTTCTTCTTTTTTCAGGGTATAGCGCTTGAACAGCAGTTTTTCTTTAATGATTTTTTCCATCTCACCGGAAATCTTTTTGAAATCTTCCGGCTTTATGGCTGTTTCAAGGTCAAAATCGTAGTAGAAACCGTTTTCTATGGACGGGCCGATGGCGAATTTAACGTCTTTGTACAGCCGCCCCACGGCACAGGCCATGATGTGCGCGGCCGAGTGCCTCAGCATTTCAAGAGAATATTTATTTTCGTTCATTTTTTTTTTGGGCGGTACTGGATTCGAACCAGTGACCCCATCGATGTCAACGATGTACTCTAACCAACTGAGCTAACCGCCCGCTCACCGTCAAAAAAGACGGGTTAAAAACTAACAGCTTACACAATTTTAAGGCACGGGTCGGATTCGAACCGACGGATGGAAGTTTTGCAGACTTCTCCCTTAGCCACTTGGGTACCGCGCCGTATTTCAGAGGTAAATCTACCAAATAAAAGGCCTCATTGTCAATTTTACGACGACACTAATTTTTACTGCCCTGTGCCATTCATATTGGACAGTAATCGACGCGAACCTGCTATTTTTGCACGCGGCAATTCACATCATCCGCTATCTTTCGGATACAGCCATCTGAGTAAAGGTAGTGACCGGGCACCCTGACGTTCTTTCACCGCCGGATTACCAGAGGCTGCTAACATGTTTGTACTTGCGAATGATTTTGTTTTCAGCATTTGAACTGGTCATGTCCACTTTTAAAAACTGCCTACATAACCCTGCCTGAAAAATTTTGTCGCAATTTTGTCGCAAAAAAGTCGCATAAATGTCGCAACTTTATTTTATAATAATAATGAGAAGCGGTAGAAAGGGCTTTAGCCCTGTTGCGTTCGGAGGCGAAAAATGAGTAAAATAAAAAATAGAGAGATGGATGAAATAGGAGATTCGGAAATTATGAAAAAAGAAAAACGTGTAGGGGAGGGGCTTGCCCCCGCCCAAATAAATTTACGGGACAATTCGCCGTTAGCGTTCCGAAAAATTAGAATTCCTTGCGTTCCTTATCTATCTATCTATCTATGCTCTTTATAGAAACCTAAAACAAAAACTCACCCCGCTTGGAAATAAATTCCGAGCGGGATTTTCAAAATTATTCCAATCCATAGCCGCAAAGTCCGCCTCGGCAGATAAACTCCGCTTTGTTTTTTCCAGAAATGTAGCGGCGGGGTTACTATCCCGCAATTTGTCGCACAGAATTTGTCTGCAACTAATTGTTGTTTTTTTGCTATTCGGAACCGTCCCCATTAGGGTTTTTGCTTCAGCAACCTGGACAGAAACACAAAAATCCGATTGGTCGGACGGCCTCACATCAAATACAACTTGGTATACAGAGACCAAACTTCAGCTCGATTGGCCGGGTTCTGAAGAAGGAGGGCAATCTCCATCAGAGCTATGGTTTGACAGTGCTTGGAAATACCGCAGAAAAATACACATTTCAAACGCTGGAACAAGCGGTCTTTCAGATTATCAGGTGTGGATACCGACGACTTCGTTTACTTCCTCGGAGTGGAATGACATAAAATCAAAAGCGCAGGGGGATATGGATGATTTTAGATTTACACCTACAACAGCGACAACAGCAATTCCATATTGGATTGAACCGGATGTGGTTACTCCAAAAGGTTTCTGGGTAAAGGTTACAACAATTACAACAAGTGGCACTTCAATTTATATGTATTACGGGAATGCAGATGTGAGCAGTGCGAGCAATAAAAAAAATGTTTTTATTCTTGTAGATGATTTTAATGATTCATCAATCGATACTGATTTATGGATTTCAAATCCAAACTCAGGAAGTATTACAGAAGCATCGGGATATATAAGATTACATGCCTTGAACTCTGACCCGTACCCAACACCATATTTAACAACAGTAATGGAAGTAAGAAATGCAATAATTGAGTGTGATGCGTATGCAGAAAGTACCGGACAATTTAGATTAAGGCTTTATACAAATGATGATGCTTCGTCCAATAATATATTTTCATATTATGATCATGTTTCATTAGCACATTCTGTTAGCAAGACGGTGGATGGTGTTGGAACAACTTTGGTTAGTGCTGGCGGTAGTTATGCATATTCTACATGGCATCATCTAAAACTTATAATCTTTGATGATGGCAGTGGCAACATTACAATAAAAAATTGGATAAATGATGCATTACTTTCAAATGCAACAACTGATTATGCAACATCGGACTATAAACTCGTATTAAAGTGCAGAGAACGAGCGGCGGATACATTATACGATAATGTACGTATTCGAAAATATGCGGCGACGGAGCCGACGATTTCTTCTGTCGGGAGTGAGCAAGGAAAGTATTATTTGACGGGGAATTATAAGGCGAATGTTTTGAATAGCGCGGCGGACGGGACGAAGGTTCATCAGGTGGGATGGAATCCGACGACACAGTCGGCGGGAACGGATATGGATATTTATGTGCGGGCATCAAACACAACATTTGCGGCGGGAGACGGAACTCCAGCGTGGACATCGGTTTCAAACGGTGAGGATCCCTCTGTGGTTGGCAGATATATTCAATGGATGTCAACTTTTACGACGACATCATCAACGACAACGCCGAAGATTGAAGACATAACTTTGACATACACTTCGCCGCCCACGGCGCCGTCAGGATGCGCGAATACTTATGTGAGCGATACCCAGATAGATGTGAGCTGGACAGACAATTCAACAGGGCAATATGAAGAGAATTATTTCAAGATAGAAAAGAGTACCGACGGTGGAGCCTACGGTCAGATAGATACGGATACGGCGTCGCCATATTCTGATACGACGACGAGTTCCAATAAGAAATATCAGTATCAGATCAGGGCATATAACACCGCAGGTAATTCGGCATACAGCACGGCGGCAAGCCCTGTTTACACAACACCGGCGGCTCCGACAATAGGGACGCCTGTGGCGGATTCGTCGTCGCAGATAACATGGAATTGGACGAACAATTCGGCGTGGGAGGACGGGTTTAAGATTTACTGCGCAACGAGCACGGAACTGAGAAATGCGGAGGGGGCAGGTATTCAGATATGGGCGGAGGCCGGACTTACTCCAAATACGACGTATCAGAGGTATGTGAAATCATATAATGGCTCATTGTATTCAGCGGCTTCAGGTACAGCAGAGAAAGTGACGCTGTGCAATGTTCCGGTGAGTATGACAATTGCGTCACCGTCATATACGCAGGTGGAATTGAACTGGAACGGAAATGGGAATCCGGCGGGAACAAAATACATAGCGCATTGTTCACCGGACGGTTTTGCGACGGTGTATTCGTCAACGGTAACGGCGACAACGGCGACGTTCAGTAGTCTTACGAGAAATACGGAATATGCAGTGAGAGTATATGCGGTGAATCATGCGGGGGAAACGACAGGGTATTTAGGCCCGTATAATCGAAGGACACAGCCGGGAACATTTCAAGAGAAGACAACTACGAGAACAGGAAAAAACTCTTATGGCTTTGAGGGCGACGGGGTTTGGACGTGGGATGTGCCGGCCAACGGAGGGAGTGAAGTAAAGATAACGGCGTATGCGCGATATAATTCGGATTACGGAGCGGCGGTAAAGCCGAAGATTACGCTTTATAATTATGGTATCAACGAGAGCGCTCAGGCAACAGTGGCAGCGGAGGATAACTGGGAGAAACTGACCGTGAGCGGAACGCCGTCTGGGAAGGGCGTGTTGTTTCTCAAAGTTGAGGGTTTTTCAACAGCGGTTGGGGCGAAATATTTCGTTGATGATATTCAGGTGAATCAGCCCTAAAGGGCTTTTTACTGAACCCACCTCAAATTACAGATCCCCCTTTTGCTTTGATTTTTCTACCGAGATACCTATCCCGATTACTTCAGATATCGTGAAATAAACTGACCAAGAATTTTATATGGAGAGCCTAAAAAGAAAATTCCGGACATAAGGACATTGGTATCAAGAACAATCTTCATCTACACTTTGCGAGCCCGCTTAGCGGCTTTAGCGATGTCTGAACGCTTCATACCCGCTGCTCGTGCCTGCTTGCGGCACTTTCTAATAATACTGTCAAACTCCCGCATAGACGGCGACGAAATAGCTTTGAGAATCACGACATCTTTCTCCCCCATAACTACAAACCGGTCACCTGACTTGAGACCTATCCGATTCCTGACATCCTCCGGAATCACAACTTGCCCCCGCGACGACATTCGCGTTGTTGATAAAATGCTCATAATTACCCTCCATAGTTTACAATCTTACTAATAAGATTGTACCGCATAACTGTCTGATTGGCAAGGGGTAGAGTATTTATTGTATTATTGATTGCTTTGAGACGGGGTTAAAGCAGACAATGGCGGCTGTTGTGCTTTCGGGGGTAAAAAAACCGGAGTCATTTATTGTTATGTCTAACGAGACGGCGTTAAGCAGTTTGTAAATAACTTTGTTGTTTTCCATATCGGGTATTGCCGGATAGCCGGGACTCATTCTTCTGCTTGCTCCGTCGGGAACTCCGCAGGCCTTATTTATCTGAGAATGCAGGAATTTCGCGCAGTCCTCCGCCACCCTGTCCGCGAGGCCTTTGAGCATCATCATAGCTTCCATGTCCGCGGATTTCCTGAAATTTTCAACAGCTTTTTCAGATTCTATTCCGGCAGTGGCTATCTGCAAACCAACGCGGTCTTTTTTCCCCGAATTAACGCCAAGAAACCAGGAGTTTTCGATTTCACGGGGAAACAAAAGTTCCGCGATTTTCTTATCCGGCTTTTCCATATCATATATAAAAAGTTTTGAGCCGCTCGCCGCTGCGGGAAAAACAGCCATTACGCCCTTAGGAACAATCCATTTGTTTTTGCCGGCGAGGGATAGCCACTCCCGCGCTTTTTCGCGGAATTCGCTCTCCGGGTTTTTCGGCATTTTCCAGTTGAGTGTTTTCAGAGCCTTATAATTGATTTCAAGGTCTTTTAAATCCGGCGTTAAAGTCAGGCGAAACGGTTTTATATCCTGAGGAGACAATGCCGGTCTGTTATTTTTCGGACTTTGCTCCGTCGTATTCCCCTGATTGATTGACTGAGAAGAATAATTGCCTGCGAAAACAGCGGGCTTTTTTTCGGCTCCTGTTCTTTCACTCTTTTTCGCAAGCGACGCTTTAAGTTTTTTGATATTTTCTTTCAGGAGTTTTTCTTTTCCGGAAGAGAAAAAAACCTCCAGCGTATTAACACCGTCCATTGCCGAGGCGCAGTAAAAAACATCACTCTTGATATCCGCGCCTGAAGCGGCGGCTTCGGCAACTTTCGCGGCGTGAGACAAATTCACAGGCGCGCCGCCTATAAGCAAAGGAATGTTCAGAGAAGAGTCTTTCATCATGCGGGCGATTTCCAGCATGTGACCGGATGTCTGCACCAGAAGGGCGCTCACGCTCAGGGCGTCGGCTTTTTCTTTTATCGCGCTTTCAATGAATTTTGCGGAAGGAACCTGCACGCCGAGGTCAACAACCCTGTAGCCGTAATTCTCAAAAAGCGTTTTCACGAGATCCTTTCCTATGCTGTGCACATCCTGATAAACGGTTCCCACGACCACCGTGCCTTTTTTGCGTATTTCGCCACCGCCTTCGGATTTGATCCTGTCTTCAAGCCATGTCATTATCTGTTTCACCAGATCAGCGGACCTTAAAAGATGGGGAAGAGACACCTCTCCGGCTGAAAAACGCGCGCCTAATTCCTGCATCGCCGGCATAACGCAGCTGTTTATAAATTCAATGTGACCTCCGCCATTCTTTTTTAATTCATCCAGAGCTGACGCGGCGTCGAAGACAATAAGATCCGTGTATTTTCTGCCGTTTATCTCCACATCGCCCCGCCGCCTTACGGCGTCGGTTATTTCCGCTTGCAGTTTTTCCTGAGGGGGCAGACCTTCATATATTTTACGGGGAGCGGCTTTTACGCCTTTTTTCGCTTCGGCTATTTTTTCAAGTTCTGAAAAAGCGCTCATGTCTCTGTCCATAATTATTTTCAGAGCGAGTTCGTAATCTTTTTTGTCCAGCAATTCCGCCGACACGTAATGAGCGGGGTTGACAAGAGCCGCGTCCAGGCCGTTTTTCACGGCCTCATCCAGAAAAACCGAAGTCAGCACTTTTCTCATATAGGGTTTTTTGCCCAGACCGTTCGTCAGATTTCCGGCGCCTATGCTTGTTCTCACACCCTTCTTCAGAGCCTTGATCCCGGGTATGGCTTTTATGGATTCAAGAGCGAAATTCATTTTCTCATCACTTTCCGAGCCTATAGGAAAAGCGTTGATGTCTATGAAAATCTGTTCGGGCTCAACACCGTAAGAAAGGCATTTTTCTATTATCTCACCGGCTATCCTTATTTTTTCTTCGGCAGTAACAGCCGGGCCCTTGCTGTCGGCTGCGAGAGCTATGTAAACGGGATTGAAAAATTTTGTCGGTGGCACTATGACATCCAACTTGCTTTTTCCCGGAACGCTTTCCTCAAGAGATATTGAATTTATCAGCGGCCTGCCGGGATAAGCTTTCAGGGCCGCGAAAATCGCTTCGGTCTCAAACGAATCTATGCTGAGGGCGCCCCGGTAATCCTTACAAAGATGCTGTATAACCTCGGGCAGTATTTTCACGGTGCTCACGATGTTTGAATCCATGCATATATCAAGAATGTTTAAGCCCGCACCCTCAAATTGTTCTCCCGCGACAGAATCTAAAACACCGAAATCTATCTCGCCGCCGGGGGTCTCCACCGACTCCCTCACTTTTTTGGAACCCCTCACATTGAGCCGCTCCCCTATCCTTATAAGACCTTCGGAGCTGTCAAGAAGAACGGCTTCCTGAGGGCCCGAAATGAAAGTGCGTTTATCCGCATTCCTGGAAGCGGGCTTTATTCCCTTGAGCACTTCGGCAAGTTGTTTAATGTGCTCCGGCGTTGTGCCGCAGCAGCCGCCCAATATATTCACGCCGTATTTTTGCGCGTATTTTTTCAGCGGCGACGCAAAACTTTCGGGAGAAAGTTTGTAAACGCTTTCCCCGTCTTCGGAAACAGGCATTCCCGCGTTGGGTAAAACAGAAATCGGCAGATGACTGAACGCCGAAAGTTTTGATATGGCTTTTTCCATCAGATCCGGCCCTATAGAACAGTTGATTCCAAAAACATCTATGCCTATGCCATCAATGGCGCACAAAGCCGCGTGAATGTCCGTGTTAAAAAGCTGCATCCTCGCGTGCTCTGTCACTGTCACCTGAGCCATGACTGGCAGTTTTACCGCTCGCTCTTTCATCGCCTTAAAGGCCCCTGAAACAGCCGCTTTAAGTTCAAGAATATCCTGCTGTGTCTCAAAAAGTATGACATCCGCTCCGCCGTCTATAAGACCGAGCGCCTGATAATAAAAATTGTTTTCCACCTCTTCCCACGAACCCTTTTTGATTTCCGCGTCCGTCGGAGAAAGAACATAATTGGAAGGCCCGGCTGATCCTATCGCGAAAAGCGGCCTGCCGTCATAAGCGTCTGAAGATGCGTATTCGCTGATGCTTTCTTTCGCTATTTCCGCGCCGCGGCGGCTGAGAATGTAAGCTATGGCAGAGAGCGTTTTCAGAGAACCCTTCTCAAAAAATTCGTCGAAAAGTTTTCTGTCTATTTTTGAAAAATCATATTCCTCAAGACGCAGATGGGATGAACCGAAGGTATTTGTCTCCACGGCGTTGGCTCCGGCCTCAAGATAGGCAATATGCACTTTCTTTATTTCCCCCGGACGGGAAATATTGAGCAAATCTCCGAGCATGCTGAATTCTTTTCCCCCGAAATCAGCACCTGTCAAAGAAGCCTTCTGAAGCATGGTACCCATCGCGCCGTCTAAAATAACAAACTGTTCTTCAAGCGTTTTAAGAAAATCAAATTGTTTCATAGCTTACATAATACCATATTCAGGCGCTCTCCTTTTATTTGACCCTAACCTCAAATTCCTTTACTGTCTCTTTTTCGATCATTTTACTAATTTTTACTACTAAAATTATCGTCTTTAATTAGAACGAAAATCCTTGCATTTCAAGCACTTACAAATTTTTACAGCTAAAATACAGCTAATTATTATCCCCATTCGCGGCTAATATCCACATAGGTTTTCTGTCCGAACCTTTATTATATATTTTTCCCGATTTCTTTGACATCTCATATATTAAATTTTTGATCTTTATCAGTTTTCGCTTTTCATTCAAAACATCCGGTAATTTATCAACCAACAAACTATTAAAATCTTTCCGTGAAGCATGTCCATACTTTTTTAGATATGTTGTCATGAGATCCTGATAATATCGTTTGTCAAACCCTCTGTTTTTTATGTATTTTGCCCTTTCGCCAATAACTGAAGCAATCCGGTGAGATACAAATAAATGGGGATACCTTCCTTCCGTAAGTTTCTTTGATTTCAAAAATTTATGTCCCTCGCGGGAGATTTTTACCTTTTTTTGAACTTTATCAAGCAGCATTACGGTCAGCAATTCCATATCCGTATTTTCAATCAACAAGCGCGTATAATTTTCATCTAATATTTTCCCGGCTATTTTTACAACCACTCTCTCAGGAGCAGCTAAATCGTAGCTCGGCATGGGGAAAAATCGCTTCTGCTGTATCTGGAACATCTTTTTAATTCCACCGCCAATTCTCTCAATCATATTCAGATTAATCATTGCATTAATGAGAAAAGGATTTCTATATTTTTCCTGAGGCGAATCCTGTCGAATAACTGTTTCCACGCTTCCGGGAATAAAACTGCCCAGGTTTGTAAATATAAGCTCATCGGGCTGTTCAACAAGATTAATTATGCCCATGAGATCATAATCCTGATGCGCAATGCAATTATGCAATGCCTCCCGAATAATCCAGTTTTCCAGTTCTTCGTTACCAATCTTTTTCTGCCGGGGCTTAAAACGGGTACCCGCAATTCTGTACGTCTCATTTTCAATACCGAAAACAAGATAGGCCTTTTTTTTGTTGTGTAAACAGGCAGCATTGGACAATGCTGAAATGTATTCGCCTATTTCCTGAGGAGTATAATAATTGACCTTGAACTCCAGCCACTCCGTTTCAGCGGAGCGGGCTTTCAGCTTATCCACTAATTTTTTCAATTCGTCTTCTTTCATATTTCTCGCATCAATTTTAGGATCTCATCACAGTTCTCTTCATACAGTATAGCAAAATTAAAATGGGATTTTTGAAAATTAGATAACCGCACAAAGCCAGTCGTAGTCATTGTTCCTATATTTTCACTGAATGGCGGAGTAATAGAGAACTCGGGCAATATGATTTGGCGCTGCAAAACTGCAAAGATGCGCTCGCAATCAATCCCAACCTTAGATTTGCGAAAGACGAAATAGCATTAATCAAAAAAGCGCGGCTGAAAACTAAAAATAAATAATTCACGCACGCACTGAAATTCAGCCCCGTTTTCAGGCGGGGCTCATTGACAGAAAGCCCCGTTTAATTTATAGTTTTACAGATAGGCGGTGGGAGAAAGTGGGATAATGCTGATAAACGGTAAAAACATATATAAACTTGACTCAAAAAACAGATTTTCTGTGCATGGGGCTCTGCTTAAGGACGGAAAGCAATTTCATCTGACGCTCGGCCTTGACGGCTGTCTTTTCATGTACCCCGAAAAAGAATGGCGCAAGATACACGGAAAATTTTCGCTTCTCAATTACGCCTCAAAAGACAACAGAAAATTTCTCAGAATATTCTTCGCCCATGCCTGCCCTGTTAAAGCGGATTCCCACAAACGCATTCTTTTGCCCGCTACTCTCAAAGAAAAATGCGGCATAAAAAAAGAACTGCTTCTTATCAGAATAGGTCAATTCTACGAAATATGGCCGCCGGAGAAATTCGCCGAATACGAGAACGCCAACACAAAGACATACGCCGGCTACGCGGAAAAACTGGATATCAGACTATGAAAGAAGGCCCGCTCTTGTGCGAAGAAGTCACAAGCTTCCTGAACATAAAAAAAGACGGTTTCTACATAGACGCCACCGCGGGAATGGGTTATCTTTCCGAAGTCATACTGAACGAACTCGGCAACGAGGGCAGACTGCTTATGACGGATCTGGACGAAGACCTCTGCGGCATTCTTAAAGAAAACGAAATCTTCCGCGAGAAGAGGGTGACGATTGAAAACTCAAGCTACACGGAACTGCCGGCGCTGCTCGAAAAAAAGAATCTGCCCAAAGCGGACGGCATACTTTTTGATTTCGGCATCGGCACATACCAGCTCAATTCGGACAGGGGCTTCAGTTTTATGAAAGACGACTTTCTTGATATGCGCTACTGCAAATCAGAGGGCATTCGCGCGTGGGATGTCGTAAACTCCTTTCCCGAAAAAGAGATAGCTGACATCATATACAAATTCGGCGAGGAGCACCGCTCAAGACGCATCGCGAAACGCATCGCCGAAGAGCGGAAAAAACATAAAATAGACAGCGCCTCTCAACTGGCGGATATCATAAAAAAATGCGTTCACGGCGGAAGAACACACCCCGCCACAAAAACTTTTCAGGCTCTGCGCATTTTTGTAAACAGTGAGCTGGAAAATGTTGAGGCGGTGTTTTCTTTTCTGCCCGAAATAATAAAGCCGGAAGGCAGGGCGGTGTTTCTCACTTTCCACAGCCTTGAAGACAGGATCGTCAAAAATTCGCTGAAAAAACTCGCCAAAGACGGCGTCATTAATCTTCTCACAAAAAAAGCCGTCAAAGCAAGTTACGCGCAAAGCCGCATTCAGCCCCGCGCAAGGAGTGTCAGGCTGAGGGCCGCACAAATCATATGACATCCGTACGCAGATACAACTCCGGCGGCAAACACGACAAACTGCTAAAAACAGCAGCTCTCTGGGCTGCGGCGGCGCTAACGCTCATAGGGATAATCGTAGCGGAAAGCGCTGAAACCATAAAAAATGGCTACCAGATATCCGCCCTCAACACGATATGGCAGGAAAAAAATTTTGAGCACATAACACTTGCGAAAAAAATCAACAATTACACGCAAACGCAGAAAACTGACAAATTTATAAAACAGCATTTCAATCTTCGAAGGGCAGAACCGGAAAAAATAATTTTTCTCAACGGGAATAAAATAAATGCCTCAAAGTAACGCGCGCTTCACCATCATCAGCATATTCTTCGTGACGCTTTTCGCGATCCTGGGAGCAAGAATAATATACCTGCACACCGTAAAAAAATCAGCCATCACCGCCAACATGCGCGCTTTCGGACGTGTTAAAAAACTTCGCGGAAATATAATCAGCTCCGACGGAGATATCATAGCCTCATCCATACGCGGAACCCGCATCTTTCTGAAGAAGGGAGCGAAGCTGACTTCCGGAGAAATAGATTTTCTGGTCCGCTCGGGGGCGGATTCGAAACCGCCGAAAATAAACAGGCAGCGGAAACTTCTGATAAAATTCCTTTCTCCGGCGGAAACAAAAATTCTCCGGAAAAAAGCTATAGCGAAAAAACTGGAATTTATACCCGCTCAAAAACGCGTTTATTTTGACAGCGCTGTTTACGCGCCTATTTGCGGTTTTACAAACTACGAAAACGCCGGGGCAAGCGGCATAGAATACAAATACAACAAATACCTTGAAGGCGGGCAGGGAGAAATAATAGAAATCGACGCAAGCGGAAAACTCCTTTTGAGCGATGATCCCGATATGCTCCATGCCGGAGGTGACAGCATAAAACTGACCATCCACGGCAGACTTCAAAAATTTCTCTACTCTCAGATTGATGCCTCCGTCGCCCGCTACAAAGCCAAAGCCGGTTACGGCATAGTCATGAATCCCGGAACTGGAAAAATTCTTGCCGCCGTCATGGCCGGCCCCGATTCCGCCAAACTGCTCAAAAACCCCCTTATATCCGACGCCGTGGAACCGGGTTCAACTTTTAAAATAGTGACAGCCGCCGCGGCCATAGAAAACAGCCTGGTAAAACCAGAAGATAAATTCTTCTGCGAAAACGGCTCCTTTGAGTTCGCGGGAATAAAAATAAACGATCACGATCCCTACGCCTGGCTCACCGTAAACGATATCATAAAGTTCTCCTCCAACATAGGCATATGCAAAATAGGAAATATTATCGGGAAAAACGAACTTTACAAAACAGCCCGCGATTTCGGCTTCGGCTGCCAAACCGGGATAAAGCTTCCCGGAGAAGCCAGAGGCATACTCAAAAGAATTGACAGATGGGACAACACATCTCTTTACTACATTTCTTTCGGTCAGGAAATAGCAGCCACGCCGCTTCAGATAACACAGTCTTTCGCGGTAATAGCCGGAGGAGGCGTGCTGATAAAACCGCGCATACTGGAGACCATCACCGGATCGGGCGGCAAAACGATTTACAAAACGAAAACCGTAAAAATACGCCGGGCCATATCAGAAAAAACAGCGGAGACGGTTAAAGAAATGCTTTTTCACGTGGTTGAGGGCGGAACCGCCGAAAAAGTCAGAATGCAGGGATGGGAAATATGCGGGAAAACCGGCACCGCGCAGAAGTTTGATACAAAGGCCGGCAAATATTCGGAAGACGCCTACTTCGCTTCGCTGGGCGGATTTTTTCCGAAACAAAATCCGGAATTCGTAATCTTTATCGCACTGGATGAGCCGCAGGAACATTATTACGGCGGCACCGTGTGCGCGGAAGCGTTCCTCCTGACCGCAAAAGAAATTATAGATATATACGGAATCGCACCGGCGTATACACATGAGGAGAAAAAAAATGCGGCTTGACGAACTTATTCTAAAATCGGGGGTTGTTCCGCGCGCGAGAACCGGCGGCGGCGCCGAAATCAAAAGCATCTCTTATGACAGCCGCCAGACTAAAAAAGGAGATTTGTTTTTTGCCTCGCACGGAACACGGCTCAACGGAGAAGACTTTGCCGGGGATGCCGTAAAAAAGGGAGCCTCGGCAGTTGCGGCTGAAAAGTTCCTGGGCACAGGCGTTCCCGAAATAAAAGTGGAGAATGTGAAAGAAGCCATGGCTCACATCGCCGAAGCCTTTTACGGATTTCCTTCAAAAAAACTTAATTTATACGGCGTCACCGGGACCAACGGAAAAACGACAGTGACTTATATGCTGGAAAGCATTGCCAAGGCGGCAGGCGAAAAAAGCGCCGTTTTCGGAACTGTCAATTACAGATTCGGGAAAAAAATTTACACTTTGCCCAACACAACGGCGGAATCAGCGGATATATCAAGACTTCTTTCCGAATTTGCCGGGAGCGGCGGAAAACGCTGCTTTATAGAAATGTCATCTCAGGGCCTTGACCGGAAATGCGCCGACGCGCTTTTTTTTAAATCGGCGGTGTTCACAAACCTCTCGCGGGAGCATTTGGACTGGCACGGAAACATGGAAAACTACGCCGCGGCGAAACGTAAACTTTTTGAAAAAGTTTATGAGAGCATGGGGAAAGAGGGTTTGGCGGTGATAAACTCCGATGACGAATGGTCGGAAAAAATGATTTCGGGTCTGCCGTTGAGAACGGTTACTTACGGTATTGGGAAACAATCGGATTACCGCGGTAAAATAATCAGCTTAGACTGCGCAAAAACAATTTTTGACGTGAGAAGCCCGAAAGAAAAAATCAGAATTGAACTCAATCTGACGGGGGAGCACAATGTTATGAACGCTCTGGCGGCTTTTGCTCTTGCGCGCGAAGAGGGTTTCAGCGCCGAAAATATAAAAAAGGGTCTTGAAAAGCTCTCGGATATCAAAGGCCGTCTCAGCAGAATACACTCGGAGCAAGGTTTTACCGTTTATGTGGACTATGCTCACACGCCGGATGCGTTGAAAAAAGTCATTCAGTCGCTGAAAGCTCTGGCACAGAAAAGAATTATCACTGTTTTCGGCGCCGGGGGCGACAGGGACAGGGGGAAAAGGCCGGAAATGGGACAAATAGTTTCCGAAAACTCGGATTTCGCGTGGATAACTTCCGATAATCCGCGAAACGAAGATCCCCAGGCCATTGCGCTGGACATAGAAGTCGGGATGAGAAAAACCGAGGTGGCGAAATTCGGGGTTGAAAGCGCTTCGGCTGGCGGGGCGGATGCGCCGTGGTGCGCTGAAAGTCCGCTGTGGCGGGTGGAGCTTGACAGAGAAAAAGCAATTGCCGGGGCTATTGCAATGGCGGAAAAAGGCGATATAATACTGATAGCGGGAAAGGGCCATGAGGAATATCAGATAATAGGCGCGAAAAAAATACCTTATAGCGATATAAAAACCGTGAAAAAAATATTGAAAAAACAAAAATTAGGAGGTTAAATGTTTTATTGGCTGTTAGTTCCGCTGAAAGAATTTTTCTTTGGATTCAATCTGTTCCGTTATATTTCATTTCGCGCGCTGGGAGGAATAATAACTTCTTTCGCTTTTGTGTTTTTCGCGGTGCCTCTGTGGATAAAGTATTTCAAAAGTAAAAACCTGCTGATGGCCGTGAGAGAAGACTCCCTCGTGAATCATCACAAGAAAGTGACAGTGCCGACGATGGGCGGCATTGTGCTCATCCCCGCTATAATAATAAACTCTCTGCTGTGGATGCGGCTGGACTGCAAATTCACATATATAGTCGTGGGCGTGCTTTTTATTCTGGGCCTGTGCGGCTTCATAGATGACTACAAAAAAATAAAGCGGCGGGCGGCAAGGGGCCTTTCCGCCAAAAGCAAACTCCTGTTTCAGGCGGCGGCGGGTCTCGGCCTGGGAATTTATATGCTTTCTTATCCGGCTTTTCCCGGGGGCCAAACGGCTGTAAGTATTCCTTTTTTCAAGAACATTATCCTGCACATGGGAGTTTTTTACGTCCTTTTCACGGCGCTTATAGTCGTGGCATCTTCCAACGCGGTGAACCTGACCGACGGCCTGGACGGCCTCGCCATCGGGTCTGTAATGCTGGTGAGCTCGGCTTTTGCGATACTCGCCTACATAGCCGGAAATATAAAATTCGCCGGCTACCTCAATTTTCCTTATGTGCCTATGGCCGGAGAACTGACGATTTTTTTGACCATCATCATAGGCGCCGGTCTGGGATTTCTCTGGTTTAACTCTCACCCCGCTGAAATATTCATGGGGGATACCGGCTCCCTTCCGCTGGGGGGCGTAATAGGCGCGATATCGGTGCTCATAAAACAGGAAGCTTTGCTGGCTATCGCGGGGGGCGTCTTTGTTGTTGAAGCCATGTCGGTTATCATCCAGGTGCTGTATTACAAAAAAACTTCCAAACGGTTTTTCAAAATGGCGCCTCTGCACCATCACTTCGAACTCAAAAACTGGCCGGAGTCAAAAGTTGTCGTGAGGTTCTGGATAATGGGAATATTCTGCATAATCCTCGCTCTCCTGACGCTGAAGGTTAGATGATAAAACTGAAAAACAAAAAAATTCTCGTTTGCGGGGCCGGAAAAAGCGGAAGAGCAATGGCCGGTTTTCTCATTAAAAAAGGCGCGCGGGTGATCGTATCCGATCTCAAGAAAACAAAAACAGCCGGAGCGGAATGCATTCTTCAAAGCGAAATTCCCTCGAGACTCGGCGAAATAAATATGATGATACTCTCTCCCGGGATAGACCCGAAGAGCGAATTTGTCCGCACGGCGAAACGCAAAAAAATACCCCTTGCCGGGGAATTTGAATTCGCTTATTCTTTTGTTCCCTCTTACGTTAAAAAAATTCTCGTCACCGGAACAAACGGCAAATCAACGGTCACAGCCCTGATTGCAAGCGTGCTTTCCTCATCGGGAAAGAATGCCGTGCCCGGAGGCAACATAGGCATTCCTCTCGCCGGTCTTCTGGGAAAATTTAAAAGAAACAGCATTCTAGTCGCTGAAGTGTCAAGCTATAACCTTGAAAAACATCTGTCCCGCAAAGCTTTCGGGGCGGATGTGAGGATTCTTCTGAACATAGACAGAGATCATCTTTCAAGATACAAAAATATGAAAGAATACACCGCGGTGAAAAAAAGCATATTCGCGAAGCTTCGCCGCAATGATATCGCCGTCTCCGGAGTCCCGTTCCGCGACGCCGCCAATATTATAAAGCTTGAAAAAGACATATATTTCAAGGGCTCGAAAATGTGTTTTTCCGCAAAGGCCGTGAAAAAATTCCCCCTCGCAAAAGAACTCATCTACGACGGCGGAAAAATGAAACTGCTTTTTGAAGCCAACAAAACCAATATTCTCGCCTCCGCAGCGGCGGCTCTGGCGATGGGCGTCTCCTCCGAAAAAATACGCCGCGGAGTATATCGTTTCAAGCCGCTTGAAAACCGCCTTGAATATTGCGGAAATTACCGCGGCAGAAGTTTTATCAATGACTCAAAAGCCACAAACGTTTCCTCCGTGAAGTTTGCTCTTAAAAATATAAGCAGGCCTCTGATTTTAATAATGGGAGGGAGAGACAAAGGCAGTCCTTACCGGGGTCTCGCCAAGTATATGAAAAATGTGAAAACGCTTGTCGCCTACGGCGAGGCCGCCGGAAAAATAGCAAAAGAGCTGAACGGAAAAACTGAAGTGATTGTTATGAAAAAATTTACGGACGCCTGCGCCGCGGCGCTTAAAAAAAGCTCACGCGAAGACACGCTGCTGCTGTCTCCCGGATGCTCGTCGTTCGATCAGTTTTCCGATTTTGAGGAAAGAGGAGAAGCCTTCAAAAAATGGCTAAAAAATCTTACTTAAAAGAAGTCTTCATACTGACCGCATATTTTCTGTCGGGTGCGGGCCTGATTATGATTCTCGGCATAACTTCGGTGACAAGTTCCTTCGCGCTTAACAATCCCTATCATTATTTTCTCAGACAGCTGATGTGGCTTGCCGCGGCAAGCGTTATATTCTTCGCTCTGTGGGAAATAGATATAAAAAGCATGCGGCGGGCGATACCCTGGGCAATGCTCGCGGGAGTCATCACCCTCATAGCCATTCTCATACCGGGGGTGACGCATACGGTAAAAGGCGCGCGGCGATGGCTGTTTCTGCCGGGCTCTATCGCCGTACAGCCGAGTGAATTCCTGAAAGTGATATGGGTTATGTATCTGGCGGACTATCTGGACAGGCACAGAGGCGAACTGGATGATTACAAAATACTGACGGGCCCGCTGATTCTGCTTCTTGCGCTGTCAGCTCTTGTGTACAGCCAGCCCGACTTCGGAACCACTGTCACTCTCATAGCGCTCTTTCTTGTGGTATTTTTTCTGGCGGAGGTGCCGGTGAGCAGACTGATAGCGATTGTCTTATCCGGAATTCCTTTCGCCTACTGGGCAGTTTTCGGCACATCCTACCGCAAAGACAGGATCGTCGCCTTTCTGGAACCTTTCAAGCACAGAAGCGACGAGGGATACCAGCTCACCAGATCACTGATTGCCGTCGTATCCGGGGGCATTTTCGGCAAGGGGGCGGGATCCTCAACTTCAAAACTGATGTATCTCCCCTGCGCGCACACGGATTTTCTTTTCTCCGTTATTTGCGAGGAATTCGGAATCATAGGTTCTTTTCTGATTCTTTTATTATTCGTCATTTTTGTTATAATCGGCTTTGAAATGGCAAAGAGGTGCAAAGACAAGTTTTCGAAAATGCTTGTGGGCGGTCTCACCTCCCTTATAGCGCTGGGGGCTTTTGCCAACATAGCGGTGTGCCTGGGTCTGCTGCCGACAAAAGGCCTGGCGCTGCCGCTTATGAGTTACGGAGGCTCCAACCTCATGGCAACTTATATGGCGCTGGGGATTATAATAAGCGTTTATATGGAAAGCGCCGAAAGGATGCTGGGGTGAATGCGGAACTGAATTTAATTTTCGCGGGTGTGGTTCAATGGTAGAACATCAGCTTCCCAAGCTGAGGACGGGGGTTCGATTCCCCTCACCCGCTTTTAGAAAGGGATTTTAAGCCCCTATGAAAAAAACCGCAAAAGAAAGTCTGGATTTCATACTTTTCGTCATATTGAAATTGTGCTTCCTCCTGCTGACGCCGTGTTCCATACACTTTTTAAACAAGTTCGCGGACATACTCGGCTGCTTATGTTATTTTATCTTATTCCCCCGGCGGCGGACGGCTCTCCGGAATCTTGATAAAGCTTTCGGTAATTTAAAAACAAAGAGTGAGAAGAAAAAAATAGCCTTGGAATCTTTTCAGAATTTTGTCAGAGGCGTTCTGGAGATGCGTTATTATTATGTGCACGGGCCCGCGGAAATAAACCGCAGATTTGAATACAGCGGTCTTGAAAACTATACCGTTGCGCTGAAGAAAGGCCCCGTTCTTTTTATTTCCGGGCACATAGGCCAATTCCCTCTGATGGTGTGCAAATTCATTCTGGATAAATTTGATATGCACCTTATACTCAAAGCCGTTTCCAATAAGTATGTGGAGGACATGTTCAATGTTTACCGGCAGCGTCTGGCCAATCCCGAAGATATTTTCAAAACTATCATATATTACAAACCGCGTTTTATTGCTTTGAAAAAATCGCTGAAAGAACTCAAAAGCGGGCATTCTCTCTTCATATTTGTGGACCAGCGGTTTTCAAACGGCATAATGACAAAATTTTTCGGCAGAGATGTTCTCACCGCCACCGGCGCAGACACTCTCGCGCGTAAAACTTCCGCGACAGTGCTGCCGGCTTTCATTATTCGCAAAGGGGCAAAACATATAATAAACATAGGTAAGGCAATCCCTATCGGCAGCAATGAAGCCGAAAACACGCAGAAATTCACAGATCAAATTGAAAAACATATAAGAAAATATCCCGGCCAGTGGTGGTGGTTTCACAGGAGATGGAGATGACCCCTTCCATAACCGTCATAGACTACGGACTGGGGAACATCAGAAGCGTCAGCAAGGCGCTGGAGCTTGCGGGCGGAAATGTACGGGTGAGCTCCGAAACTAAAAAAATAGAGTCTGCCGACGGTATTGTTCTTCCCGGCGTGGGGGCTTTCTGGAAAGGAATGGACAATCTGAAAAAAGCGGATCTCATAAAAATTATTAAATCGCAAATAGCTGCAGGCAAACCCTGCCTCGGAATATGCCTCGGCCTTCAGATGCTTTTCACGGAAAGCGAAGAACACGGCTCTTCACGGGGTATGAACATAATAAAAGGCAGAGTAAAACTTTTCAAAACCGGGCTGAAAATTCCGCACATGGGATGGAACTGCGTAAGATTTCAAAATAAAAAAGCCGGCAGAAGCGGAATGTTCGAGGGAATCACCGACGGCTCCTATTTTTATTTCGTTCATTCGTATTATGTGTCTCCCGAAGATTCGTCCCTCGTGTCCTCAACAACAAACTACGGAGGTGAATTCACTTCCTCCATTGCTAAAGACAATCTTTGGGCGATGCAGTTTCATCCGGAAAAAAGCGGGAAAAACGGCATTAAACTTATGAAGAACTTTATAAACAAATGCCGGGAGCGACAATGAATAATTTCAAAGCGGAACAGAAAGACGGCCTGGCGAAAAGAATAATTCCCTGCCTTGACGTAAAAAACGGCAGAGTGGTGAAGGGGATTAATTTTGTCAATCTCGTGGACGCGGGAGACCCCGTGGAAAGCGCCGCCGCCTACGCGGAAGCCGGCGCGGATGAGCTGGTTTATCTGGACATAACCGCGTCCGTGGAAAAGCGCCCGGCAATGCTTGAAATCGTAGCGAAAACGGCTGAAAAAGTTTTTATCCCGCTGACGGTGGGAGGAGGAATAAAAAAACTCTCGGACATTTCGGATCTTCTCAAAGCGGGAGCCGACAAGGTGTCCATAAACACCGCGGCGGTGGAGAACCCGTCTCTTATCAGCGAAGCCTCGCGGGAATTCGGAGCGCAATGCATAATCACGGCGATTGACGCAAAGAAAAAATCCGCGGAAAACTGGGAAGTTTATATTTACGGCGGAAGAAAAGCGACGGGAATGGATGTGATCGAATGGGCGAAAAAAGCTGTATCGCTCGGTTCCGGCGAAATACTCCTCACCAGCATGGACAAAGACGGCACCCGGTCGGGTTTTGACATAGAATTAACAGCGGCGGTTTCGGGAGCTGTCAATGTGCCCGTCATAGCCTCGGGCGGAGCCGGTGAGCTGGTTCATCTTAAAGACGCTCTGGATAAAGGCAGGGCCGACGCGGTACTGGCGGCTTCAATTTTTCACTTCGGCAAATTCTCCATTGCAGAAACAAAAAAATATCTCCGCGAAAACGGCATTCCCGTCCGCATATAATCTTCAAACGCGACAGACGGTATCCGGCGGGGGCTCGTGTCCGGAGCAAATAGAGAACGAACCGCATACGTGAGCGTCCCTCGACGGATAGCTCTGCCGTGACTGCTTATGGCAGAACTTCAATTTTTATCAGTGATTATTGACAAAAGCTCTTTTTTTTATAAGAATCTGGTCTTATGAAAAGAACATATCAGCCACACAAAAAAAAGCGGGCGAGAAAGCACGGCTTTAGAAAGAGGATGCAAACATCTTCCGGAGTGAATGTTTTGAATGCAAGACGCGCGAAAGGCAGAAAAAAACTCACACCGTAATAAATTTACAGAAAATCAGTTTTTCAGATGTTTTGTACTGAGAGAACAGCCGCAGGGGAAGCGCATCCGTTTAAGAATAGCTAAACGAATCATACCGGGCGCCGTGAAAAGAAATAAAATCAAACGATGGATACGGGAAACAGCAAAAGTGCTGGCTATGGAAAAACGAAGCGACATATGCGTGACGCTGAGAAAGGCGCCGCCTGGGGAATTCGGCGAATTTTCGCGCTGCCTCAAAGAGGTTCTCGCTAAATGTTTATGAATTTTTTGAAAACCGCAATAAGCTTTCCCGTGAAAATATGGCAGGCTGTGCCGAGAACGCCTTCCTGCAGATTTTATCCCTCGTGCTCAAATTATTTTCTTGAGGCTATTAACAAATACGGTATCGCAAAAGGTTCTTTCAAAAGCTTTCTGCGGGTGATGCGCTGTCATCCTTTCTCGCGCGGAGGAATTGACCTGCCGTGAGACGGGACAAATTAAAAATTAAGGAGAAATTATTATGAACGATATGGATAAACGCTCGGCTCTGGCGGTGGCTCTCTCATTCCTGGTGCTGGCTCTGTGGTGGGGCGCTATTTCAAAAAAACAAACCGTTGAAAGAGAAATCGTTCCTCAACAAACAGAAATATCCACCACTGAGGAAAAATTACCCGCCGATATCAGGACAATCCCCGCGAAGGTTACGGAAACTTATGAAGATGAAAGCTCTCTGGAAATATCAAATTCTACGAGACGCTGTCTCATAGGGAAAAAAACCGGCGTCATACGTCATCTTTATATAAAGGAAACAAACGGCGAAGTTGATCTTATAAAAGAAGGGCAGACAAACCCTTTCCGTCTTTATGCGGGCGGCGAAGAACTTAAAAACCCGGTTGTGAGGAAAACGAACGGAAAGATACTGGTTTCATACAAAAACGCTTCAGTCGTTTATTCCATTGAAGACGGCTTCCTGCGGGTAAAACTTTCATCGCTTAATGGTGAAAAGGTGAGCGCCTCCTGGGCGGGCGGAATAGGCACCGATCCCGAACTTATGGAGGAACAGGAAAAACGGAAACTGCAGAAATTCCATTATAACAACGGCGAAAAAGTGAAGAAAATTTCAGCACCGGTTGAAAGAACTTTGTACAAATGGGCAAGCGTTTCAAACAGATATTTCCTGCTGGCTTTCTTTCCCGAAGGAAAAATTTCTTTTTCCTGCGACCCGAAACAGCCGGAGCCTGAAATAATTTTCTCTTCAGATAGAAAGTCGCTGAAGCTGAAAATACTTGCCGCGGAAAAATCATATTACCGTCTGGCTGAAAGAAAAACCGGTCTTGAGAAAACGCTGAACCTCGGACTTTTTTCCTTTATAAGCGTGTTCTTCATACACATACTTCATTTCTTTTACGGCATCTTCGGAAATTACGGATGGTCAATATGCCTGCTGACACTGGTTATTCAGTTTTTCATGTTTCCGCTGACAAAGAAAAATATAAAATCCGCTGAGGCCATGAAGCGCATACAGCCCTATGTTAAAAAACTGCAGGCGCAGCACAAAGACGACCCCAAACGTATGAACGAGGAGCTTCTCAATCTTTACCGCGTGCAGAAAGTGAATCCCCTCGGCGGATGCCTTCCCGTAATCATACAGATACCTATATTCTGGAGCCTGTTCACCATGCTTCAGGGCCTCGTGGAACTGAGGGGAGCGCCTTTTATTTTCTGGCTCACCGACCTTTCAAGGCCGGATATGCTTTTCGGACATCTGCCGGCTTTTCTGCCTTTTATAGGCTCATGGCCCATAGGCCCTCTGCCGCTTCTGATGGGAGCCACAATGTTTTTCCAGCAAAAGATAACCATAACCGATCCCCAGCAGAAAATGCTGCTGCTTATGCCGCTGTTTTTCACCTTCATATTTCTTAAATTCCCGTCGGGGCTGGTTCTTTACTGGCTGACCAGCAATGTCATAACCCTGACGGAGCACATAATACTGAAAAAAGCAAAATGACGGCCGCGCGCGAAATTCCCGCCGGGGCAGCAAGAGGAAAGTATTATCCCGACACCATAGCCGCGCCCATAAGCGCGTGGGGCCATTCAAGCGTGGGGCTAATACGGATAAGCGGAAAAGACACAATAAAAATCCTTGAGAAAATATTCAGTCCCGCGGGACATAAAAAAATAAAGGATATTCCCTCTCACAGCATCACCTACGGCCGCATACGCGACAGAAGAGAAGCGATAGACGAAGTGCTTGTTTTTCTTATGAGAAACCCCCGCAGCTACACACGCGAAGATGTCGCGGAAATTTCATCACACGGCGGGCCAGTGATAATAAAAAAAATCTTTCGGCTCATTCTGAAAAACGGGGGCAGAAGCGCCGAACCCGGAGAATTCACAAAACGGGCTTTCTTAAACGGCCGCATAGACCTTGTGCAGGCGGAATCAGTCGCCGGAATAATAAGCGCGCGGGGGGAAAAAGCGGCACAAATAGCGGCTTCGCAGATGGGAGGAAAACTCTCGGAAAAACTAGACAAGCTGCGGGCTCTTCTTATCTCATCCGCCGCGGAACTCAACGCCGCGATAGATTTCCCCGAAGACGATATCTCCGTGAGCCTGCCAAAAATAAAAAAAGATATTTCGCGCGCGGGATCTGAAAGCCAAAAACTGCTTGACGGATACGAGGGCGGCCGGCTTTTCAGCGAAGGGGTAAAAATAGTTATCGCGGGAAAGCCGAATGTCGGGAAATCATCCCTCATAAACGCTCTCAGCGGTTCCGACAGGGCGATTGTCACAACCGTTCCGGGAACAACAAGAGACATAATCAGGGAACCCGTTGAAATTGGCGGGATTCCGGCGGAACTTTACGACACCGCGGGTCTGAGAAAAAAACCGAGGGGCGTAATCGAAAAAATAGGCATGGATAAAACCATGGAAGCCGTATCCGAAGCGGACATTATAATCTTTGTCTTTGACGCTTCAAAAAAAACAGATGAGAAAGACAACAATATTGCGGAAATTCTGAGCCCCTTCCGTAAAAAAACAATTATGGCCGGTAACAAAACAGATCTTGGAAAAAAACAGCCGCAGAAAAAAACGGGCTTCGGACTCGTTTATATATCCTGCCTCACGGGATGCGGCATAAACGACCTCAAAAAGCGGCTGGCAAAACATCTCGTTTCAGGCTCCTTCATTTCAGATGACGACACTCTCGTCACATCCGCCCGTCAGGCCGGATGTCTCAAGGAATGTCTTTCCAGCATAAAAGAATCCGGAAAAATTCTGGCCAAAAGACCCGCCGAAAGCGTCTGGCTCATGGAAAAAGCCCTCGGGGAACTTGACAAAATAACCGGCAGAGAATTCAGGGAAGAAATGATAAACGAAATCTTCTCAAAATTCTGTATTGGCAAATAGTAAACAATTAAATATCCCCGCAAAGCATTTTCTCGCTAGACGGAAAATTTTTAACGGATAAAAAATCTAAAATTTCGCAACTCGTCCGCTATAGGCGGACTCAAACAAGCGAAATTTCTTTACGCTTTTTTCTCCTAAATTTTCCTATATCGCTCTAAAACGTCTTGTAGGGGATATTCCCGCGTTTCAGGACAATTTCTTTTTGAATATTTTTGTCAGGTCTTCGGCTATTTTGTTTATTTCCTTGTGAGAGGGCCCTTCCACCATGATACGCAGGAGAAGCTGGGTGCCCGAATATCTGATAAGAACTCTGCCTCGGCCTTTTAGCCGGGCCTCCGCGTCGTCATAGGCTTTTTTGAGTTCGGGAATCTTTTTGAAGTCGGTTCTTTTTGCCACGGGCACGTTGATTAGCACCTGCGGATATCTTTTCATAACTTTCCTTAGGGCTGAAAGTTTCTTTTTCTTCTGCCTCATCACGGAAATGAGCTGCAGCGCGGTGAGAATACCGTCGCCGGTTGTGTGGTGGTCAAGCATTATGACATGGCCGGAATCTTCGCCGCCGATAATGGCGCCGAGCTTCTGCATTTCTTCAAGAACGTATTTGTCACCTACTCGCGTCATGCGGATTTTAATATTTTTTTTCTCGCAGTATTTGCGTAAGCCGAAATTGCTCATGACCGTGCCCACGATGCAGTTGTTCTTCAGTTTCCTTTTTTCCTTCAGAAAGTCGGCAAGCACGGCTATCACCTCGTCGCCGCTGACAATGCCGCCTTTTTCGTCAACCGCTATGAGTCTGTCGCCGTCTCCGTCAAAGGCAAGGCCGACATCGGCCTTTTCTTTCAAAACAAGCTGTGACAGTTTATCAGGGTAGAGCGAACCGCAATTTTTGTTGATGTTGACGCCGTCCGGTGAAGCGCCGACAACTTTTACTTCCGCCCGTAATTCACTAAAGAGCATGGGAGCAATTTTGTATGTGGCGCCGTTTGCGCAGTCAATCACTATTTTCATTCCTTCCATTGTAAAATCTTTCGGCAAAGAGCTTTTGAGAAAAACTATGTATCGTCCCAGGGCGTCTTCAATGCGCACATTTTTTCCTATTCCCGCGGCTTTCGGAAGCAGATGATGAATGTTCGCGGAGATGGCCGTTTTCTCCACCGCTCTTTCTCCCTCATCACTGAGTTTCATTCCTTCTGAATTAAATATTTTTATGCCGTTGTCCTCGTAGGGATTGTGCGAAGCGGAAATGACAACCCCCGCATCGGCGTTAATGTTTTTCGTGAGAAACGCTATTCCGGGCGTCGGCATAGGGCCCACCAGCAGAACTTCGCCGCCCATAGCCGTTATGCCGGCAGCCAGAGAGGTCTCAAGCATGTAACCTGAAAGCCTCGTATCCTTTCCTATTATTATCTTGGGCTTGTGCGACTTGGTTTTTCTCAGATAATGTGTGAGCGCTATTCCCACTTTCACTATATGAAAAGGTGTCATGGGGCTCCTGTTGGCAACACCCCTTATACCGTCTGTTCCGAATAATCTCATTTTCTAACCTCCGTCTCTGACGTGTCCTTCTGTTTTATTATTGTGTTTGCCCCGTACACTCCGATGACGGTTGTGTTGGGATAAATCAAACAATTCTTACCCATGATGGTTCCCGGCATCATCACCGAGTTGCAGCCTACTGAAACGCCGTCTCCGAGAATTGCACCGAATTTTCTCAAACCCGTTGATATTTTTTCACCGCCCGCCCTCACATTTATTACGTCTTCGGTGAGTTTGAAATTGGCGAGCTTTGTTCCGGCGCCCAGGTTAACTTTTCCGATAACGCTGTCGCCTATGTAAGCGAAGTGTCCGGCTTTGCTGGCGCCTGTCATTATCGCGTTTTTCATTTCAGTGGTGTGCCCCACAACGCAGCCGGGGCCGGTTATAAGCTTGCCTCTTATGTAGGCACCCTGCCTCACCTCGGTGTTTTCACCTATTATGACAGGACCCGTTATCATGGCTCCGGGCTCAACAATCACTCCGGCGCCCAACTCTATTTCGTCATCCATAAGAAGCGCTCCGGCATGTACAACGGCGCCGTTTTCAAGCACTTTCTTCTCTTTTATAAGATCCGCTCCGTTTCTGATTCCGCTCACATTGGGCTTTATGTGTTTTTTTATGTAATCCCCTATGAGCGGCAGCACTTCCCACACCGTTTCGACGTCTTTAAAAATTTCCCTGTGCGGAAAAGCGCTCAGGTCAAAAAAATCTTCTGCTTTAAAAGTCAATGTTCACATCCTCCCTTTCTCTGCTTGATATCTTGAACAAATCAACATCTTTATACCCCACGAAAGACGCCAGCAAGCCGTCCGGAAGCTGGTGTATTCTGATGTTGTAAACGTTCACCGTATCGTTGTAAAATTCCCTGCGGTCGGCTATCTGATTTTCTATATGCGTGATTCTGTTTTGCAGATGCGCGAAATTTTCGTTTGCTTTGAGTTCAGGATATTTTTCGGATAGAGCGAAGAGTTTTCCGAGAGCGCCGCTGAGCATATTTTCCGCACGGCCCTGTTCGGCAACCGTGCCCGCGTGAATACAGGCGCCTCTGGCTTTTATGACCTCGACAATTGTTGATTTTTCGTACTTCATGTATCCCTTCACCGTTTTTACCAGCTTGGGAATTTCATCATACCTCTGTTTCAGCAGCACGTCTATGTTGGCCCAGGACTTTCCCGTGTTTTTTTTGAGCACCACAAGATTGTTGTAAATCTTGACGATGTATATCACCACCACGGCAAGACCGCCCCAGAGCAGAACATCTACAATAAAATCCATAAGCTTTACCTCCCGATAAATTTCCTGAATATTAGCAAATTTCACCCTTCCTATAAAAGATACGCATAATTTAAATATCACCGAAAAGCGCTTTTTCGCTAGACGGAAAATTTTAAACGGATAAAAAATCTAAAATTTCGCAACTCATCCGCCAAAGGCGGACTCAGACAAGCGCAATTTTTTAACGATTTTTTATCCTAAATTTCCCTATATCGCTCTAAAGCATCTTTCCGGTGATATTCCCGGTGCGCTTGCGGCATCTATTTTTCAATGAGGCCGGTGGAGCGCAGAAGGCCCAGGAGAAAATACGACGAAACCGCAAAAATAGTAAGGCCCCCGAAAATAAAAACGAAACTCTTTAGCGCGAATCTGCTCAAAAGTTCTTTTTCGCTCTTATCGGAAATGAGCATTTTTTCCTTGCTTCTCCCCGAAACCGCTACATCGCAAAGATCATCAATACCTTCTTCAAGCGCAATTGCTTTTTTAATGTCTTCAACCGCCTTTATCCATTCGTAATCATCCAAACGCCCGTCATTGTTCAAATCATATTTTCCGCGCTCTTCCGCCGACGCCCTGATTTCTTTCAGCCGCGTCAGAAGCTTTTCCTTTCTCTGCGCCATGACATCACCGCTTTTGCCGGCATAGCCTATAACGTAAAGCCTCTCGCCGGGAGAAATATACCATTCGCTGTATCTTTTGGCGCCGTCGAAATAACCTTCCGAGTGATAGTATTTTCTTTCAAGCTCCACTTCACAGCTGAAAGGCTCTATCAGCACGGAGCCCGTGGAATCTTTGATATAAAAGGGCGTTATGCTTTGGCCCGCGGCAATTTCTTTCCAGGCCCGCCTGCGGTTTCTTCCGTAACCGGTGACAACCAGCTTCTCAACTTTGTATTTATAAAAAACGCAGTTTGTTCCGTTGAGTTTTGTTTCCAGCGGATACTTCGCAAGCGCATCGCCTTTGAGTTCCACTATGCCCATAGGCATAGAGCGTATTTTTGAGGTGGGAATATTTTCTATCAGGCTCTTGATGCCGAATAGCTCCCAGCCCCAGAAAAACATAAAAATGCTCAACAGCAAAAGGACAGTCAGCAGTATAAGAAGTTTGATCTCGTCTTCGCCAAGCCTTATGTTGTAATTTAAAAAAGGCAGAATAAAAATAATCACAATAGCGGCAATGACGCTGTTTCTCAGTATCTTATTTATTCTCGGCTGAAAATCCATTTTCGTAAAATAACTCCCGAAAAACCGGCAAACGAATTAAAGTAAATGTCCCTGATATCATAAACTCTTGATGGAAGAATTTCCTGTATCAGTTCATCCCCTATTCCGGCCAGAACCGTTATAACAATAGCGATAGAGACTTTCTTCCAGACAGCCGCGGACAAGCCCGAAGCGGCGTTCATGTAAAGATAACCGCATAGACCATACTGGATAAAGTGAATCCTCTCTTCCGGAATATCAAGTTTTTTTGCCGCTATAATAATAACGGCCGCCGCAAAAAGAAAAAAAACAGCAAAACGCCAAATACCCGCTCGCAGTTTTACTAAAATCAGAACAGCTCCAAGCGCGGCAAGCGCCAGCGTTATGTTAACCGCGGCGCTGAAAGCCGCAGGCCCGCCAAAAAACTCCCGTGAGCGGTTCAAAATAGCGCGCATAAAAGGCAGGCTTAGATATATTAACGCTGTGTATGAAACAGCAAGCGCCCATTTTGAATAGCTGAGCTTCATTGCTCTCCCCCGTGCGCGATGGCGTCGGAGACAAGCGCGACTCTTTTCATGGCTTTCACATCGTGAACCCTGATTATATCCGCGCCGTTTAATATTGCCGCTGTGACGGCGGCGGCCGTTCCCTCGAGTCTGTCGCTTTCGGGAAGATCCAGAATCTTTCCTATAAAAGATTTTCTTGAAACGCCCGCCAGCAGAGGAAAGCCCAACTCCTTCAGTTCGCGCAGTCTTCTGAGAATTATAAAATTATGTCTCACTGTTTTTCCGAAACCTATTCCCGGATCAATTATAATTCTGTCTCTTTTGACCCCCGCGGAAAGAGCTTTGCGGGCACATGCTGAAAGATACTCTTTCACAGAAGAAACCACATCATCGTAAATTATTTCTCCTTTCTGCATGGTATCGGGTTTTCCTTTTGTGTGCATGAGAATAACAGGACAGCCGGAGGACGCGGCAAGACCCGCCATGGCGGGATCAAACATCCCGCCGCTTATGTCATTTATTATGGCAGCGCCTCGCTCGAGAGCCGCTTCAGCCACCGGAGCTTTGTATGTGTCAATGGATACGGGAACGTCAAATCTTGAGGTGAGCTTTCCTATAAGCTCCGCCGTCCTCTCTATTTCAACGGACGGCTCCACCGCGGAAGAACCCGGCCGCGTTGACTGCCCTCCGACATCAAGAATATCGGCGCCCTCTTTTATAAAACGCTCCGCCTGACGGAGAGCCTCTTCCGCGGAGCTCAGACCGTCGCCTGAAAAAGAATCCGGCGAAGTGTTGATGATTCCCATCACAAAAGTTCTTTCACCGAAAGGCAGAACATATTTTTTTCCGCTTGATTTGCTTGTCCATTCCATAAAACCATTTTAGCAAAAAAAACCAAAAATGTTATAATGCGGCATGATTAAAATTATTTCTCTGCTTTACGGCGCGGCAACGGAGCTGAACCGCTTCCTCTACAGAACCGGTTTGCGTCAAAGTGAAATAATGCCGGGATTCGTCATTTCCGCGGGGAACTTATGCGCGGGCGGAGCGGGAAAAACCGCTTTTGTCATTGACCTGTGCGGAAAGCTTGCCGGAAGAAAAAAAGCAGCTGTCGTTACACGGGGTTATAAGGGAAAAACAAAAGGCCCCGCCGCGGTGAAGCCGGGGAACGGAGCGGTTGAAAATTTCGGCGACGAAGCCGTCATGATAGCGGAAAAGCTTCCCGGCACTCCTGTCATAGTTTCAAAAAACAGAATTGAAGGAATAAAGTTCGCGTGCAAAAAATTTAAAAGTGAGCTGTTTATTCTTGACGACGCTTTCCAGAATTTCACAATGGAAAAAGACAAAGACATAGTTATTATTGACGCTCTCTCACCATGGACAGGCCTTATGAGAGAGGGAAAAACTTCTCTCAAACACGCAGACATAATTGTTATCAGCAAATCAAATCTGGCGGACGGGCAAGCTGTAGAAAAATTAAAAAACGAAATACGCTCCCTTACGGATGCCCCCCTTATAAGCTCTCAACTGAAGCTTGCGGACATAGTGAACATAAAGACCTCAGAAAAAATATCCCCGGAAGCGCTGAAAAATAAAGAGCTCGGAGCTTTCTGCGGGATAGGAAAACCGGCTTCTTTCAAAACATTTCTTGAAAAAAACGGTTTATCATTCAAAAAATTCATCTCTTTCGGGGATCATCACAAATATAACGGTGATGACATTAAAAAACTGGATAAAGATCTCATATGGCTCACAACGGCAAAAGACGCCGTTAAGCTCAAAGACATCTCTTGTGACGCCGATATATTAAGCGTTGAAACGGCCTCTTCCTACAGCGAAGACGTCTTAGATCTTATTTTTCCCGCCGGCGGAAAAAACAAAGCCGTTATTCTCGACAGGGACGGCACAATAAATGTTGACACCGGATATGCCTGCGAAATCAAAGACCTTAAATTTCTGCCGGGGGCAATAGAGGGCCTCAAAAAACTTGCCGGCGCGGGCTACGTCCTTATGGTCATAAGTAATCAGTCAGGGATAGGGCGGGGCTATTTCAGCCGCCGGAAAACCGATAAGTTCAATGACGCTATGATTAAGATTCTCGCGAAAAACGGCGTAAAAATATCGGGCGTATACATCTGCCCGCACGCCCCGGAAGATGACTGCGCCTGCAGAAAGCCGGACAGCCTGCTTTTTGAAAAAGCGATATGGGATTTCGGGATTGATGTTTTCCGCAGCTGGTGCATAGGAGACAGAGAAAGAGACCTCATTCCCGGAAACAAACTTAAAATAAAAGGTATTCTTCTCGGGCGCGACTTTGAAAATATCTCCGCCGCCGCCGACTACATAATCAAAACAGAAAACAAATAAAATTTTATTTTTCTGAGTTTGACTTTTGTGTCACAACATTGCCCCATTCATAGTTTGTCGCTATTGATTGAGCAATGTTTGTCGCATGATCCCCTATTTTTTCCAAATTCTGAAGATAATCCATAAAAACGGGGCCGGAAAAAACCCCGCTCAGACCGGCGGCAATTCTTCTGGCATGGTTTCTCCTGTAATCATCAAACATTTTATTTACCGCTGTTTCCGTTTCTATTATTTCTTTTGCCGTATTTTTTTCTTCCTCACCGAGGGATTTTTCCAGCAATACAAGCATTTTTTCTACGGCGTTTTTCATGTTTCTCATCTCTTCTATGCCCTTATCGGTAAACTTGATATTGTCGTCCTGAACTTTCTCTGCCAGTTTTGAAATATTCACGGCATGATCCCCCATTCTTTCAATATCATTTATGGAATGAATAATAACCGGTATTTGAATCGCGTCCTCTTTTTCCAGCGATTCCTGCGATATTTGAGCCAGATAAGAGCCTATTTCCTGCTGGAAACCGTCCGTTACATCTTCTAATTTTTGAGCTTGCCTGATTTTATTCGCGTCAAAATCAAAAAATGCGCCGTTGGCATTTTTCAGGGAATCTTCCGCGACGCCGAGCATTCTTTTCATTTCTTTTTTAACCTGATACAGGGCAATCAGCGGAACCTCGAGAAGATGTTTCTCAAGATAAATCGGCCCCCGCGGAAGTTTCCCTGCCAAAGGCACAAAATAAACCGTTAACCTTTCCAGAATTTTTATAAACGGCAGAAACAGCGCCATATTTACAACATTGAACAGCGTGTGCGCCACCGCGACATGCAGCATTATATTGCTTTTCGTAAGAGCGCCCGGAATAATCGCAAGAACGGCTTTTTCATAAAGGCCTGTCCTTACAAAAATCAGCATGTAGCCGACTCCGATAACATTGAAAAGAGTGTGCGCCCATGCAAGTCTCTTTGCGTGAACGCCTCTGCCTATTGATGCTATCTGAGCCGTGATTGTCGTTCCTATGTTTTCTCCCAGCACAATGGGAATGGCCGCGCCGAACGGAATAATACCCGTAAAACAAAGCATCTGCACTATTGCCACCGCGGCGCTGGATGACTGAAGAAGAGCCGTCGCAAGAGCGCCCGCGATAATTCCCCAGACGGGTTTGACCGAAAAAACAACGAGCATATTTTTTATTATGCCATTTTCAATGAGCGGCGCAAAAGCGGATTTTACGATTGAGAGCGCAAGAAACAGTATTCCCAGCCCGAGCAGAAATTCGCCGGTGTGACGTATTTTTTTTCTTCCCGAAGAAATTTTCAGGATGAATCCTATTCCTATCATGGGCAATGCGTATTCGGATATTTTAAAGGCTTCCATTGAAACAATCCATGAAGTTAAAGTGGTTCCTATGTTGGCGCCGAGCACAACGGGGATGGCTCCGCCGAGAGTAACTGCCCCGGCGCTCACAAGACCGAGAATCATAACTGTTGTTGCTGAAGATGATTGTACCAGAGCCGTCAAACCCGCGCCTGTGAGAATGCCCGAGACAGGGTGCGCCGTAAATTTTTCAATTATTTTTTTAAGATTTTTGCCGGCTAAATTCTTCAGCGCCAATGACATCATGTCCATTCCGAAAAGGAACAAACATATCCCCCCGAAGAAAGAAAACAAAATATTCTGGATCATATTGATTAATTATAGAAAATAAACTCTCTCTTTGGGAAATGGATTTTTGCAGCAGCTTCAGCAAATAGAGGAGCCGGTTGCCTATTCGGCTTTTATTTTTTATCATTAGCGGTATGATTAAACTGCCTGATTTTAAAAAGCGGCGTGCTCCCTGCTCCCTTGACAAAATAAAATTATTTTGCTTCACTTTGTTTGGAATGAAATTAAATAAATTCCATACTGCCATGTGGCGCTTTCTAATAACTAAAACCAAAAAAAACAAATTCCTTAATCAGTCAACCACGTCCCAAAAAACTGTAAATTTCGAAAAATATTTCTGTTTATTAACCGGAGGATTTTATGAAAAATAGACAAATTTTTATTTTTGCATTTATGTTTCTGTATAACGGAAACCTGTCAGCCGCTAATCTTAGAGATGTGGTAATAAATGAGATTGCGTGGATGGGGACAGCGGCCTCAACTTATGACGAGTGGATAGAACTTTATAATAACACGGGCTCAACGGTAAATTTAAATAACTGGACATTAGCCGCGGCAGACGGAACACCGTCTATAACATTGAGCGGAAGCGTAGCGCCGTACGGGTACTTTTTATTGGAGAGAACCGATAATAATACGGTAAGCGATATAACGGCAGATCAGATATACAGCGGGAGTATGGAGAACGGCGATGAAGATTTTCAGTTAAAAGATTCTTCAGATACTTTGATTGACCAAGTTGATTGTTCATCCGGCTGGTTTGCCGGTGACAACACAAACAAAATAACGATGGAGAGGATAAATCCTGAGATAGACGGCTCAACATCAACAAACTGGGCAAATAATGACGAAGTGACAACTAACGGGCTGGATGCAAACAGCAATCCCCTCAAAGGAACAGCGAGGGCGCTAAACAGTGTTTTTGATGATATTTTGCCTTCGGCGGTCAGTGACGTGACGGCGTTTCCGGGAATAGGAGAGGGCGAGATAAATCTGAGCTGGACGGCTACGGGCGACGATGGAACAACAGGTACGGCAAGCTCCTATATTATAAGGTATAACACTGTCGAAATATCCACGACGAATTGGGCGGCTTCAACAGCAGTAACTCAAAACTGGACGCCGCAGGCGTCGGGGAATATTGAGTGGCATACGGTAACAGGATTAACGGCAGGGACAACATATTATTTTGCGGTAACGGCGAGAGACGAGGCAGGCAATAGCTCAGGGATTTCAAACAGTCCTTCCGCAACAGGTCAGTACAGTGACGCAGTTATATTTAATGAAATTGCCCCGTCGGAAACCGGCGGAGGCGACATTATAGAGATATATGTCAGAAAACAGGCAAACTGCGCCAACGCAAAGATTTATGAGAATGCCAATGCCCAAGGCGCCGAACTGATTAAAACTTTGCCGTCAACAGGAGACTGGGCCGGTAATTTACCGGCAGGCACATATATTGTAATTCGCACAAATAACACTTCGTTGGACGAGACTGATATAGGTGTGGACGGAGTGATAAATGTTTATTCCACAGATTCTGGCTTAACGGCGAGCGATAATCTGCTGTTTTTAGGAAATATTGAGGGATTAGTATTTTCGGGAGGAGCTTACCAGTCCGGAGAAATTATTGATTTTATAGCGTGGGCGAATCAGGATAACACGGATTTAACAGATGATTACAAAGACGGAGTTGATGCCGCGGTTTCCGCTAATCAGTGGACAAAGACAGCTTCGGAGCCTGTTCAGTTTGACTGCGTAAATTCACGGGGCTGTTACACATACAGCAGGGCATTGTCGCGAGACCAGTATTCAACGGATGAAGGTTCCAAATCGGACTGGTCATACAGAACGGATCTAAGTGTAGGAAGCGTAAACAGCCCTCCCACGACTTATCCCGGACAGGGAAGCGCTTCCATTGCGCCCGCTAATACGGTTATAGTGAATACCACGGGAACTTGGACTATAACGTATAATTCGGCGGACCCAAATAACGACAATACCTGCCATATAGTGACATTGGAAATTCCCGCCGACTGGACATTGCCGCAGACTTTAGACCAGTATGCTGTCGGATATGTTACTTCAACATACGATTTTGCTTCAGGTTATGGGCTTTCCGTTTCCGGGCATTTGTGTGTAATTCCCGTCGGAAATATGACAAACGGCGAATCCATTGATATTGAATACAAGAATGCATCTGTTCAGGCGGATACGGGAACAGCGACATTTGTGGTTTCGTCGGACGAAGTCGGCACAAATGTCGGGGAGTTAACGAGTGGTTCGCCTTCTCTTGTTGTCAGCGATGACGTTACAGCGCCCGCGGCGATAACAGACCTTGCGGCGGAAACGGGAACAGAGGAAGGGTCGGGGAGTTTAGCCTGGACAGCGCCCGGCGACGACGGAACAGAAGGCGCGGCATCTTTATACGTTGTAAAATATTCAACGGCAGGGGTTATAGATACTGATACAAAATTTAATTTGGCTGATGATTATGCTAATAGCTGGACGCCTTTAACGGCGGGCAGTCAGGAAAATTATACCATAACCGGGTTAATTGCCGGAACAACTTATTGGTTTACTGTAAAGTCTCAGGATGAAGTTCCGAATATTTCCCTGTTATCCAATTCACCGTCTGCAATTGCTTATAATGTGGCGCCATCTTCTCCGACGGGGCTCTCCGCCCAGACAAGCTATCAGACAGTAAACCTTTCGTGGAATGCAAATACAGAGTCGGATTTATCAGGATATAATGTTTATCGCTCGACAATCAGCGGTTCAGATTATGCAAAATTGAATGGCTCTCTTTTAACTTCTGCAACTCATCAGGATACGAACGTAACAGTAGGCACAACTTACTTCTATGTTGCAACTGCGGTGGATAACACTAATTTGGAAAGTGAATATTCCTCCGAAATATCTGTCATACCGCCGAATCTTATCCCGCCTGATGGAGCTATTGTAATAACCGAAATAATGTATGACCCCAATGGTGCAGAGCCAAATGAAGAATGGATCGAAATATGTAATATATCGTCAAGTACGGTTGACCTCTCATCCTGTACTTTTACAGATGGGGAAGCTGCTTATACAATTCCGAATAATACGCAGCTGGATTCAAATATGTACTTTGTTCTTGCATTCAGTAGCGATGCCGCTGGCGGAAATATAGACCTTGTTTACGGTTCAGTAACCGGAGAAACATTATCTTTGGCAAACTCAGGGGACGATGTGATAATAAGGAATAAATACGGTGTCGGAGTGGATACCGTGACATATAGTTCCGATTGGGGCGCGGATAATGGAACGGGGGCAAATAATTTTACCCTTCAGAGAAAAGATTTGTATGCCGAATCTCAGGATTTTACCAATTGGGGGAAGAGTCTTGAGCAGGGAGGGACACCTCAAGCCGCCAATAATACAGACTCGGTACCTCCTGTAATAGACCACGCCGCTATCAGTGATGCCTATGCAGACAAGCCTGTGCACGTACACGCCGATGTAACAGACAATCAGTCATGGTATAGCGGAAATGTAAAATTGTATTATCGGAAAACAGGCGGAGCAACGACATATACTGAAATTCAAATGAGCGGTATTGAGGATACTTACAGCGGTAATATTCCTTCGGAAAACGTAACAACAGACGGAGTGGATTATTATATTTGGGCGTTGGACGACTATAATAATATCGCAACTGAGCCGTTAACAGGCGCCGCAACTTCTCCGCTTCAGATAACGGTGATACCCTGTCCGTATAGACTGGTCGTTAACGAGATTATGTATGACCCTTCGGGGCCGGAACCTGCATACGAATGGGTAGAATTGTATAACGATACATCTTCGGCAGTGGATATTTCATCATGGACATTTTCCGATCTGGATGCAAGTTATGTAATTCCCGATGACACGATAATTGCCGGTTACGGTTATTTTGTTTTTGGTTACAGCAGTTCGGCGGCGAATGGGAATGTTGATCTTGCATATGGGTTAGATTCACAGGGGCAAAATATTAAACTGGGCAATATATTAGCCGGGGTAAGTGATTCGGTTATTATGAAAAATATGGCCGGGCTTATTGTTGACGAAGTTCCGTATTCTTCGCATTGGGGAGCGCATAATGTAACAGGGCCGAATAACAATACTCTTGAAAGATTGGTTCCTTCCGGAGTTTCCGAAAAGCAGGAAAACTGGCTCCATTCAAATATCAAAGGCGGAACCCCTAAAGCAAAAAATTCGTCACATATGATAAGAAGCGTTGTGATTGCTCCTGAAATATTTAATCCATCGCGGGGAAGTACCGCAACTATCACTTATGACCTTATTTGGGAATATGATATGGATTATGATACCACGACCGTGGAAGTAAAAATATATGATTCTTCAAGCACACTCGTTAGAACATATACCGACAGCAAATCTTCTTCGGGAACGTATTCGCAAATATGGGATGGCAAAAATGAAAGCGATGAGATTGTTTTAGGAATTAACACAGTCGCGATAGTGGGTTCCAACGGCTCAATCGTCTGCACACATGACTGTGATGACAGAACTTGGTTTGATTATGGCGGAACGATCGGATATATGGGGGATAATTTTGAAATAGCTAACGGAGAAGTTTCAATGTATGCAAGCCCTTTTTCAAAACCTGTTATCGTAAGTATAAAAATGGAAGATGCAGACCACAATGTCATAAGAACATTACTCAACAATAAACTCAGAACAGGGAAACCGATGTTTCTCTGGGATGGGCGCAACTCTTTAGGACAGATGCTGGATTTAAATGAATACCAGAACATTTACAATACATTTGAAGAAAAACCGGAAGGTCATGTGCTTGCGACAATAGAAAAATCATATGTGTATGAGGTATACGTCTCATCAAAGACGGCATTCAACCCGGAAAATAATGAAACAGCTATAATCAACTATTCATTATCCGCAACATCGTTAATAATTGCAAAAGTATATTGCAATGACAGCGGAGAATTGATTGAGACTATTGTTAATGAGAATAAAAATGCGGGGGCGTATAATGCTGTATGGGATGGAAAAGATGAAAGTCAGGATGCGTATGAAGACGGCGTTTATGTTATTTCAATAAAAAATGGTGAGCAAGCTGTAAGTCGGGAAGTGACTTTGAGAAGTTATTAATTAGGAGGCGATAATGTATTTCACATTAAGCAGGAAAAGATACATATTTTACAGGGAATTAATTGCATATGCGGTTATTTTTGTTTTCTCGCTTAGCAGTATGGGTATGCATTTTGTTTATGCTTGCGGCCCCGGCGGAGGCGGCGGAGGAGGTGGTGGCGGCAATGGCGGCGGTGGTGATCCGGTAAAAGTGGATACAGGCAGCTCTGAATTAAATGCTACGGATATATTTATTCCGGGGAGAGGTTTCCCTCTTGTATTCCAGAGAATTTACAAAAGCGGATGGGACGAAACATCAATACTCGGAAACTGGGATACGAATTTAAATTATATTGCAAAGCTGAATATAGCCCCCGTTGGAGTAGCTATTGATATGAAAACATATCCTGACGGGAAATCATACGAGATTTATCCGCGCATTCTTATTTCGGTAGAAATAAAAACTCCGCAGGGACTACTGGTGATTTTTAACAAAGAGAAATCATATGCATGGGCTCCGGCTAAAGACAATCCCGCTGTCGGCGATATTATGGGGTTGCTCACGAATGGAGAAGAGATAACAAATCCTGAGAATGAATTTTCTTTTTGGGGTTTCCCCGGACGTTTAAAAATAGGTTCTACCGGCGGCGAACACTCTAAAATCATAAAGAATGCCGACAATACAATCACATGGCGCAAGAAAAACGGTGCAAAATATAATTTTTCGGTATTTAAAGGAAGTATGACGGTAATAAGCAGCGCGGATAGTTCATCGTGGCGACATCAGCCGGTTGCTAAAATATTAAACATGGAAGATAGAAATGGTAATCAATTGACTTTTCAATACAATAACACAGAATACAATTTATCCTCAAATAAAATAATTTCTATAACTGACCCGTCAAACAGACAGTTAACGTTTACCTATTCAACAGATTATGTGGAAGTGACGGATAATATCAGCAGAGTGTGGAAATATTATCTTTCAGGCGGAAAACTGATTAAAATTGTGGATCCGTTAAACAACTATGTTACCTACGAATACGATTCTAATGGTGATTTAACTAAGTTGACCAATAAAAGGGGTTATTCTTGGACATTCACTTATGATGCTCAGCGCCGGCAGACATCTGCAACCGATCCTTTGGAAAATGCTGTTACGAATGACTATTCAACTTATACGGTAATTTCGCCGTTTTTAGATATATCGGGAGGAGTTCCTGAAAACGCCAAAAAATATCGTGAGACAAAATTCACGTGGCCAAACGGTGATGTTGAAACATATACTTACGACCCTGTCCGCGGAGTAACTGTAAAAATCAAAGATCCTTCGGAGCTTGAAACTTGTTATCAATATGATGCGGACGGTAACATAATGAAAATAGTCGCAAGGAAGAACGGCTCCGATCTGAGAACGACGAAGTATTTCTATGATAATTACGGCAATTGTACAAGAGCGATTCTGCCGATGGGAAATGAATATAGATGGGAATATGAAAATTTGTATAATAAACGCACTGCATTTTATAATCCTCTCTATAGTACGACAACATATAGTTACGACAACAAAGGTAATCTTTTAGAAAGAACAAATCCTGAAAGTAAAACGAGCACTTTTACATATAATTCGTATGGGGAAATTGCAGCAATAACTAATGCAAGAGGGCATACCACAAGTTTTGCGCATAATGCTTACGGATACGTGAACCAGATAACCAATGCTATTGGGAACTCAATTGATTTTGTTTATGATGATGTCGGACGAATGACCACAAGAACAGACGCGCTTAATCAAACAACCTCTTATGAATATGATGACCTTGGACGACTGACAAAAATTACTGACAATCAGAATAATATCACTCAGTATGAATATGACCCTAATAATAAATTGACAAAAATAACCGATGCCAACAGCAAAATTACAAATTACTCGTATGATGAAATAAGTCGTCTAAAACAGGTTACAGATGCCCTCAGTAACATAACACAGTATGAATGGGACAGCGTTGGCAATCTGACAAAGGTGACTGATGCCAGGGGGAATGCCACCTCTTATGAATATGAGAAAGCGCTGAACATTACAACTAAGCGCAGGAAACTGAATCATAATTATCGTCTAAAATACCTGCTTACGAAAGTAACAGACCCTCTCGGCAATGAGAAAACATTTTCCTACGATAACATTGGCAATGTAACATCCAGAACAGACGCCAATGATAATACTGTTGATTTTACATATAACAACAATGACTGGCTGACGCAGAAAACATATCCTGACGCAAGTAATATTGCATACAGCTATTATGATAATGGCCAGAGACAAAGTGTAACTGACGCCGCAGGGACGATTTTATACACTTATGACAAAACGAATAAAGTCACACAGGTAAGTTACCCCGGAAACAAGACGGTAAAATACAGTTATAACGAAACTGGGCAGAGGACGCAGATTATTTATCCTGATTCTTCAACGGTTAATTATTCGTACGATGCGTTAAACCGCGTTTCAGCGGTTACTGATTTTTCGGGTAACACATCTACCTATACCTACAATGAAGTAGGCAGAAGCAGTGCTGTCTATTATGCAAACGGGGTAACTGTTGAATGCAAATATGATACGTTAAACAGGTTAACTTGGCTTGAGTATCAGGCAGGCACAACGACAATTTACCGTTCAACTTATACTTATGATAATGTTGGAAACCGCCGCACAAAAACATTTGCCAATGCCGATAAATGGGAGTATGAGTATGATGGTTTATATCGTTTATCAAAGGCGGTGAAAAAAACAAGCACAGGCACAATAGTTGTGAGCCACGAATACACTCACGACGCCGCTGGAAACAGGACGGGGTTAACGGATTTGTCGGGTACGGATTCATACACTAATGACAGCGATAATCGGCTTATATCGGTTAATGGGACATCGTTCGGTTATGATAACAACGGGTAGTGTAAAATATGTTGTGTGAATTTGAAAAAAGAGGAAAAAAGGTGCATACTTCCAAAAACTTTTACGAAGAAGAATAAGGAGGCATGCACCATGAAAAATGTTATTAAGGTAACTGATGTTAATGTACCAGAAACGATGGAAACATTCAAGGCCATTTTGGCGGAACCGGAGAAAATGTTCGAAATGTTAAGAGTGGATTTCAGCAGAGCGGCGGAACGGGCGGTAAGTGAATTGATAAAACTGGAGCTGACAGGATTTTTAGGCAGAGAAAAATACGAGCGAAAAAACGGTAAGGACAAAAATTACCGTAACGGAAGTTATCAACGGACATATACAGCAAAAGGCCTTGGAACTCTTAACGTGGAAATAAAAAGAGATCGTGACGGTAAATTCAATTCAAAATTAATAAAACGTTACGACCGTTATGATAAGGCTTTAGCCGGAGATATGCTGGCGATGTTTTTAGGCGGAATGTCGACCCGGAATATAAACATGTTTTCGTCACAATTACTCGGCAGAAAAATATCGGCTGCGGAAGTATCCAACGTAAACAAAGAAGTCAGCGGAGCAATTGAGTCGTGGCGGACTCGCCCGCTTAATGATATCCGCATAAAATACATGATTATAGACGGGGTTAATTTTAACATGCGTGTTAGGCATCATATTGAAAAAGTGCCAATGCTTATAATCATCGGCGTAACATATGATAACAAACGGCTGTTTTTAAATATTCAACAGGGTGATAAAGACAAGGCTTCAGCCTGGCGGGAAATGTTTCGTGACATGAAGAATGTGAGAGGGCTTAATAAAGATGATATTCAACTTGGGATCATGGACGGACTTACAGGACTTGAAAAAGTGTTCCGGGAAGAATTTCCGAACGCAAAGACGCAGCGCTGTACTGTTCACGTAACAAGAAATGTTCTTGCAAAGGTACCGAAGTCGCTGAAGGAAGAAACCTGCGATAAATTGAGAGATATTTTTTATGCTCCCGATAAAAAAGGCGCCATCGTCAATTACAAAACATTCGTCGAAGATTATCAGGATATTATTCCGAGCGCGGTAAATTGTCTTGGCCGCAGCATAAAAAGTTGTCTTACATTTTTTGCGTTTCCAAAAGAAGAATGGTTAAGCCTGCGTACAACAAATGCAATCGAAAGAGTGAATAAAGAATTTAAAAGGAGGACAAAGCCGATGGAGATACTCGCCGGCGAGCAATCGGCATATTTATTGTTATGTTTTGTGGCTTATAAGATGGAGTTGGGATGGAAGTGTGCGCCGTTCGGGAAGAAAAGTTATCTTCCTGCTTTGGCTCAATTTACACAAAATGCTTGACACTACCTAACAACGGCAATATGACCTCAAAGACAGTCGGAGCGCAGACAATATCGTTTGAATATGATTATAGGAATCAACTGGTAAAAATTACATATCCCGATGCGTCTGAAAACACATTTGGTTATGACCCCTATGGACGAAGAACTGAAAAGGTTGACAGCGCTGGAACCAAAAAATATATATGGGCTGGCAGAAAGGTAATAAGCGAGTATGATGGGAGTGACAATCTCACTGATAAATACGCTTATGGAACGAGGCGAAGAGTTGTTTCAAGAAAGGTTGAATCGTCGGGCAATGTTTACTTTTATCATCAGGATGAACTTGGCAGCGTCGTAAAAATAACAAACTCAAGCGGAACTGTTGTGAACTCATACGATTATGACGACTATGGAAATATGATCAGCCAAACAGAGGGAATTACAAACGACTACACCTATACGGGCAAAGAGCGGGACAAAGACAGCGGGTTGTACTACTTCGGAGCGAGGTATTACAACCCTATTATAGGTCGTTGGCTAACGAAAGATCCGCTACCCTTTATAAATAGATATTGTTATGTAAAAGCAAATCCAATCAATTTTATAGATAAGTGGGGTCTAATTGATGCCGGATGTGGCGGAAATTTTGGTTGGGTAATGGATGAATATGCCGATGCACAGGATTCGTATTATGATGGAATAATGGATGATTATGACGAATATGTAGACGATTGGAATGATTATGACCCAGATGATGACGACGATTGGGACGATTATGATCCCGACGACGATGATGACGACGATTGGGACGATTATGACCCCGACGAAGATGGGTGGGATGTTTGGGAGAATGTTTGCAGAGGAGATGGTTCGGGGAAATATGCGTAGAAAAATATTTTTATGTATGCTTTTAATTTTTCCCAAATCAATTGTTCGAAATGAAGAATTGTAATAACACTATTAGGATGATTTGGTTTAATTATAATGGTTTTACACTAGTGTCGAAACTTGTATTTTGTTCATTGCTTGTTATGTTCGCATGTGGCCAATTCGCGTATTCGCATGAGACGGAGATTTTTTTAGAAATTGTAAAACTTTATAAGCTTAAAAATTACGCGGGAGCCAGAAAATATTTATTGGCGATTAATAAGGATGATTTATCCAGAAATGGACAATGGAAGTATTATGATAATCTCGGATATTGTGAGCAAAAATTAGCAAATTATGATGCCGCAATAAAAAATTACAAAAATGTACAAAACTCTATTACAGTGAGAAGCGGCCATATATTGCGTTATGGTTTTTATATAGGAAAATCATGGATTATGAAAGCGCTTTTAAAATTGCGCGGCAAATCATTGAATTTTTTCCCGAAGATGAAAGTGGATATATTTTCTCAGCTTCGTACTATAAAGAAGAATTATACGATAATGAGGCAGCTTATCAGATTTTGAAGCAGGGAATTGAAGCTGCGGGAAAGACTAGTAAACTTAATTTGTCTTTACTGCATACGTATTTTAGGATGGAGCGTTATGAAAGTTCGTTTGATATGGTTGACGATATGTTTAAAAATAAAGATGACCTGGATAATAATAGCTTATCGCAATTACATAAGGAGCGGGCTTATTACTATTATGTGAAAGGGATATATTCAAAAGCTATTGAGCAGTACCAAATTGCGTTAACATATACGGATAAAAATACCAACAAAAGAGTCCTTTATTTGATGGGTTTTTGGCCGCAATTAAGAACCGGAGAATATGACAAAGCTTTAGAAAAACTAAAATCTTTAGATGAATTAGTTGACGGGACAACTCCCATCCATGCGGAAACAAGTATAGCGTATGCCCATCTGTTTTTTCACACAGGTGATATGGAGAAAGCTATTTCTTACTGCAAAATGGCTTTGGAGAGAAGTAAAGATTTTAAGTTTTCTTTGCAACGAGCAAGAGCTTATGGCATGATAGTGTCTCTTTATGATTATAAAGACGAGCGTAAGAAAAAGAACGCATATGCCAAAAAAGGATTGAAATTTGTAGAAAAAGAAATCAAAAAATATCCGAAAAGTTATGAGCATAAAAGATATAAGGCAGGGATATTGATTAGTTCAAATGATAAGTGGGATAAGTCGGAACCGCTGATAGCTGAGTTAATAAAAGAACGATCCAATGCGGCAGGCTATATGTTAAAAGGGTTTTTTGAGAAAAAAAGGGGAAAATTAAATGAGTCAATAAAGTGGTTTGAAAAAGCTAGACAAGCATATCCAAGAGAATATGAAGGAACAGCACTGGTAAATCTATCAGAGATACATAGAGAACTCGGACAGTATGATTTGGCGTTGCAAAATTGTAAGGACGCACTTATAATCAATCCCAAAAATAGATTTGCAAAAGATGAAATAAAATTAATAGAACAAGCCCAAAAAAA
>SWCC01004001.1_pt1 | contig 72359 bp, 55 predicted proteins | sample 4692971 | NCBI WGS metagenome assembly SWCC01 (sample SAMN10267277, study PRJNA491770) | bioreactor metagenome | isolation source: DHS bioreactor inoculated with subseafloor sediment | place: Japan: off Shimokita Peninsula | collected 2006-08
CCAATTAGTCGTTAGTCGGTTAGTCGTTAGTCGGTTAGTCGTTAGTCTTTGGCCCAGTCTCCCGATGCCTGAGGAGGTCAGTGAATTTTTTGCTGAACCATTCCCGAAGCCACCTGTCGCCAGATCCCTCAGTCTCTCAGTCGCCGCTAAAGTCGCCCCATCGCCTAGTCGCTTCGTTCGCCCCTTTGCCAAAGTCCCCCCTCGCAAACTAAGGCATCCAATATCTCAAAAAAATCACTTTACCTGATTACTTTTTCTCAGAATTCACATTAACCTCTGAACTTGCAACCAAACAATCTCATTGTTCAGGATCCTGGCATGTCCTGATTGAATTTACCCAGACTGTATTGGTTGTATAATGATTAATAGATTTGGTTAATAATTGGTTTAGCGAAGCACCGCAATTGTGGTGCTTCGCTATTTTAGTTCGGTATAAATCAGTTTACCATTTTTCAAAGTTACCAGGATTTCTGGCTTACGTCCACCAGGATTGAAAATTACCGGATCGGTTTCACTCTGGAGTTTTAAAACAGATGGTTTTGGATTTTTATCCTTAAAGAAAATGACATTCCCACTTCCTTTTTCCCTGATAATTAACCATTTAGTGCCCGATGAAGGCGAATAAATAAAAGGCCGGCCAAATTCAGCCCCTTTCTTCTGATAGACTGAGATTTCTTTTTTCATTCGCGAATAAATACCAACCTTGCCATTCCCTGCGAAAAAGAAATCCATTGAATTATCGCCATCAAAATCGAAATAATAAAACCAGGGGTTAATACCAAACCCGCCAAAATCACTATATGAAATCAAACCCTCTGATGTAATATAAGCAAGCTTTCCATCCTTTGATGCGCTCAGGAATAAACCCTTGCTGTTGGTTTTATTCTCAAAAACCCCCGCTTGTAACGACTGCCTGTAAATATCGGGTATCTGTATCCTGGAATTACCTCGGCGGTCGCTAATGCTGAGTTTACCCTGGCCATTTAAAAACATCAGGTAATCCTTTCCCATACTCCGAAAAAACAATGGTTCCTGAACCAGGTCTTCAATCCCGGGTTTATTCCAGTCGGGCAACTCACGCCCCTGCAAGGTAATATTGTAAATCTTTCCGTCCTTTCCAGAATAAATCAAACGATAATCACGTTTTCTGTCATAATCAAACAAGGAGGCTGAGCCCGCATTTCCACCCGGCAACTTTTTGGGCGAATTTTTAACTTCTTTTCCATCCAATGCCAGCAAATGGAAATAGGAATCAGTTATAATTAAATAATGTTTCTTCCCATTCTCAGGTAGAATGACTTCAAAAACATCCCCGCTGGGTTTTCCCTTGCACCTGAATTGCCATAGCCGATTTGCCTTATCATCAAATACGGTAACTTTATCCTGATCCGGAAGAAAAATCACCTTTTGCCCACCTTTTTGCCCGGGAAGTACCACGGGTGTAAAGACATACCCATCGATTGTTGCAGTCTGCTTTGTATTCTCTTCGTTTGATTCATCCATCTTATCTGCAACAAGAGCGGCAGCGTCAACTATTGGCAACGTATCTGCTACCATCCGGGTTTCAGCAACTTCCTTTTCGGATGAAACCAATGGATTGAACACCACACTGCCCTGAGTATAAATCATGCTATCGCCACCGCTGTACTGAACCAAAATATGTTCACATGCTTTCAGGAATCTGGTCCATAACAAGGATGGCTTATCCCCTGAAGCGTTAAGGTCAGCAGCAAGAGCGGCAGCAGAAAAATAAAACAACAAATTGCTCCTGTCGTTGATCAAACCCGAAGGAATTCCCGACGAAGGGTTGATTGCAGATGTTTTTAGCAGAGCGTCATAGTTTACAAGTAAATCAGCCGAAGGGGATAATAAAATACGGTTGGGTAAAAACATGCAATACGCTGAATCCGCCTGGACAAACTGCGCCCCAAACAAACGATCGAAAATGCCACGAACCCTTATCTTTGGCAATGGACTTGCAGCAGAATTAACAAAAGGCGACAGTGAATTCCTTGCGCTATCGGCATTCCGACTATCCAAAAGTACCAATGGGCTATTTTTTGAGCCATGCTTGACCTCTGTCAGCAAAGTGGCACTATTACCCATCCAGGAGCTAAGATGATCCTTTATCCTGAAAATATTTAAAGCTCCTTTTCCCCTATCGGCAAAACGTAATGTATCGACTATCCCTTCATCCGCAAAATACGAATCCGGGTTACTCAGTGAAATTGAATAAGCCTGGGCGTATTCCCCCGGGAATGTGTTGCCTAAACCTGAATTCAGAGGCAACTGGCCGGCCAGCCAGTTTAAACTATCGGCAAGGGTAAAGCCACTCAACGTAATTTTTTCCTTATCGATCTGCATATCTAATGCACTCCATGAATGAAGAAAATCATCCATCCGTATATTATTAAGTGACTTATTGGCAAGTGCATACCTGAACAACAAATCATTCCTTAAGAATAGCACTGCGTCCACCTTTTTCCCGGAAGCATCATTCAGGCGGGCAAAATTCTTATTCGTTGTAAGCGGATGGTTGCTGTGCAGTGCTTCAAGGGATTTATTTACCATGGCTGGATCAAACCCCAGCGTAAATATTCCGTGTTCCAGATAGTACCAGACAGAATTCTCACCTTTATCTACACGGGAAATCCCAGGGTAATTATCAATTTTATCAGAAATTGAAAGCTGGTTTTCAGTATATGCTGAGCGAATTCTTTTTTCCAATGACTGCAAGAATTTTCCTTTGATTTCAATAGAGATCAATAAATCGGGGGAAGCATCAGGCCCGGCAACAACGGATAAAATAAAGGGATTCTGATTGAAAATTTCTTCGAAAACCACATCGCGCTGTGATAAAGAGTCTACAACTGCAGCCAAATCATTAAAATTTATCTTTGTTCCCGAAGCCTGCAATACTTCTCCCAAACCCGATGAGCGCGATTTTTCAACAAATCCGGCAACAGAGCCAGACCTAAGAATAACTACAGTTTCATCAGGGACCGCGTGAGTAAGAGGGAAAATGGGCTGCTTCAGAAAAGTATAATACGAATAAGCACCCCTGAGCAAAACAACAAGCCCGATGGCAAACAAAACAATAAGCGAAATCAGTAAAACCTTTTTCTTCATAGCATCATTACAAGAACTTCAAATATATACTATTATCCGGCATAAATAAGAACTGAACCGGGGAACTAATCAACAATGTATTGTTGAAAAGCATTAGGCAGGATTTTTGATTACTTACCTGCGCCTGCCAAAAACAATAATACGTCTGAAATTGCAAAATAATGAGAAAAAAGCTGTAGGTTTGAAGTGAAAAAATACCTGGAGATGTTTAAGATTTTCACTTCCATTGCCACCCTGTTTTTGTTGTTTCAACAATTGGCAATAGCTCAAAACAATTATTATGCGGATATCGAAAACTGCAAAAGCCGCAGTGGGATCGAATATGGTGGAATTGCCGGATTTTATATGGCGGGGAACGGCAGTGCAGGTTTTTATTCAGGGAAACCTGAAAATGAGAACAATGCACTATACATCATGAATAATAAATACTGGTATGATGATATTTTTAAGTTGGTTATGGCGAATGATAAGATCATTCTTAAAGAGTATCCCGACAAAATGAAATATAGCCCGGCTTTTAGTTTCGGGTTATTTGTAAAGTATAATGTTGACTGCCATACCGGATTTTACCTTCAGTTCCATTATGCAAAGCTCAGAGCCAAAGACATCATCACTTTCGAAGTTGACCCGCCCATAGATTACCTGGCCGAACCTGACATACGTCTCTACCCGGTTATTGGTACCGAAGAACGCAATTTGGTTGATCTTGGATTCAATTACACTTTTGGTGAGAATCCGGTGTCCCGCTTTTTTATTGGCGGTGGAATCAACATGAACAACACGCTTGTTAAAGAATCGATATTAAGGATAGAAGACAGGTCTTTCAACATGGTGAATATATACTCTACCGGTCAAACCTACATTCCCGGTGCCGCTTTGCAATCATACGAAACCAGGCAGGGCGGAATAGGTTTCGGGGTTTTCGGAACGCTTGGTGGCCGGTTTGAATTTAGTGAGGCCGTTGCCATTGAACCCGGTGTAAGCGTTTATTACAAACAAATTAACCTTGAATCGTACAAGGGTTTTTATCCCCAGTTTAATCTCTTCGTAAAGCTTTGTTTCAGGGATTTGGTCTCGTTTTCACAGTAGGCTGATTATTATTCTAAATCCATTCTGTACTGACCGTTTATCTTATATGTAAGCCTGTGCCAGGGAGAAAACCCATGCGCTATAACGGCCTGACGGTGCATTGAAGTAGGATAACCCTTATTTCTGTCCCAGCCATATTGAGGATATTCTGCATGTATTTTTCTCATAAACTCATCCCTGTGGGTCTTCGCCAATATTGAAGCCGCCGCTATTGACATGTAAATACCATCCCCTTTTATAATGCATCGGTGATCAATTCCCTTGTAGTGTTTAAACCTGTTACCATCAATCAACAACAAAGCAGGCAAGGGTTCAAGGCAGGCTATGGCAAGGTGCATGGCTAAAAAAGAGGCATTGAGAATATTGATACGGTCAATTTCCTCCGGGCTTACCTGTGCAACATGCCATTGAAAAGCTTCCTTCTCAATTTCCACCCTTAGTTTATCCCGCTTTGAAGGGGTTAACTTCTTGGAATCATCCAGATCAACATTTTTATAATCAGGGGGTAGAATTACAGCCGCAGCGAATACAGGACCAGCCAGGCATCCGCGTCCGGCCTCATCACACCCGGCTTCAATAATTCCATTGTCAAAATACGAAATTTTTAACATATTATAATCCGGCCTTCAGTCCGATTATCAATCCTATCAGAACAATCATTAACACATCCATCGCCCATGACTTCCGCTTGAAAACAACATTATGGGCAATCATCAGCGCGATGGGCAACAATATCACCGGCATCCAGACACCGGCCCCTTGCGCTGAGAAAATCAGGGCAAGCAAACCTGTCCAAAAGAAATGGAAGTGCAACCACATCTTCTTTCGGATGGAGATGATCCTTTCACCAGCATCCGACAGGAAAGAAGGAATTGAAAACAATACAAGTAATAAAAGGACAGAGAAAGCAGCCAACTCTGGAAAACCAAAGCCTGAATAATTCAACCTGAACCCTTCAAAGAATAACTGATATCCATACAATACCTCAGTAAGGCCATCCGTCAAAAAAAGGAAAACACCATAATAAAAATAAGGGGTTACAAAACCAATCAAAGAAATGGCCCACTCCCGCCATGCACCAATGCGCAATGTAAAAAATCCTAACCAGATAAAGAGCATGAAAAATACTGCCTGCGGAACGATCAAAGTAGCGATTGAAATACCAATGGCTGCATTCATTACCTTCACATAAGCCTGCTGTCCGGAAACCAACCCAGAAATACTATAAAGACTAACAAGTAATAACAAGGTTAAGGATATTGGAACCAGGGAATAGGATAATACCCCCCCGGCCAAAAGCAACAAGCAATAAATCAGCACAATAAAGATACTTTGCTTGGGCAAAAGATCACTCTTAATGACCATTTGATTGTAAAGCAACCCAATCAAAACAAGAATTGCTATAGCCATGGCTCCGGGCCAGAAAAGTCCGAGAGGTTGTAATGCAGAATTCAGTGAGTGAAACAAGGATAAATGATCAAACAGGGTAAAATCAAAGCCCATTCCTGAAATAGGAAAATATAATTGCAGCAACAGTAAAAGCAGAATTATACCTGCCTGTAGAAAAATGCCTGATTGTGAAAGTTTTTTAAGAATCATAAACTCAGCTCACCACATCCAAACCGATATCGGTCCTGAAGGTTTTACCCAGATAGTCAATGGTATTGGCAGATTGGTATGCAAGATCGCGTGCATGAAGCACGCTTTCAGCCAGATTGGTTACCGCGATTACTCTGCCGCCTGAAGTTACGATACCATCGCCCGATTTGCTCATTGCGGTCCCGGCATGAAAAACCAGGCTATTGGAAACCTTATTCAATGAATTAATTTCCAGCCCTTTGGGATAATCGCCCGGATAGCCGGCAGAAACGAGCATGACGGTTACGGCACCCCGCTTATCGGTTTGTATGGTATGATTATGCAGGTTCCCCTTATTCACCGATATCAATACCTCCAGCAAATCATTGGTAATTCGTGGAAGAATGGCTTCAGTCTCAGGGTCGCCCAATCTCACATTATATTCTATTACAAATGGCTCATCGTTAACTTTGATCAGACCAAAAAATATAAACCCCTTATAATCAATTTGCTCAACTTTAAGTCCATTGATGGTCGGTTGAATGATTCGATCAATTACTTTTTTCATGAAAGCTTCATCAGCAAAAGGCACGGGCGAAACAGCCCCCATTCCCCCGGTATTCGGGCCGGTGTCACCATTACCAATGCGTTTGTAATCTTTTGCTTCGGGAAGTAGTTTCCATGAATTTCCATCTGTAACTACAAAGACAGAAAGCTCAATGCCTTCCAGAAATTCTTCAATCACAACTTTTTCGGAGGCTTTGCCAAACCGGGCTTTTACCATCATTTCCTCCAATTCATTCACGGCTTCAGCAAGATTATTACAGATGACTACGCCCTTACCAGCGGCAAGTCCATCAGCTTTGAGCACATAGGGCGGCTTGAGGCTACTCAGGTATTTTTTTGCAGCCTCAATTTCAGGACCGGTAAAGGTATGATAGGCCGCTGTCGGAATTTGATTTCTTAGCATAAAGGCCTTTGCGAAGTCTTTGCTACCTTCTAATTGAGCTCCCACTTTTGAAGGGCCAACCACCGGAATATGACTTATCATTCCGTCGTTCTTGAAAAAGTCATAAATCCCATTCACCAGAGGTTCTTCCGGCCCGACTACCACAAGTTCAATACCTTTTTGAAGCACAAAAGATTTTATCCCTTCAAAATCATTTATACTCACCGGAACATTCACCCCAATGGAAGCAGTACCCGCATTTCCAGGTGCAATGAAGAGTTGGTTTAGCAATGGACTTTGCGAGAATTTCCATGCCATTGCATGTTCCCGACCTCCGGAACCCAATATCAATACGTTCATGAGCGCTTATTTTTCTGCAAAGTAACACAAATAAATGCTATTCATATCCAAACCTAACCTCAGGCCATAAAAAAAACCTCTTTCGAGGTTTTTAAATCATTATTTATTCGCCAGGCGTTTTTTCTCTGCCAGTTTTTTCAGCACTTCTTCCTGTATGGCTTTGCTCACAGGCATATACTGGTAAAACTCCATGGAATAGTTTGCACGCCCACTGGAAAGGTTCCTTAGTGATGTGGCATAGCCAAACATCTCCTGTAAGGGAACAAAACCATTGAGTTTTTGTGAACCCTTCCTATGACGGCGCATAGATTCAACTTTACCACGACGCTTGGTAAGGTTGCCTACAATGTCTCCAATATAATCATCAGGTGTGTTGATTTCAATCTTCATCACCGGCTCAAGCAATATCGGGTTTGCTTTCATAAACCCTTGTTTGAAACATATGGATGCACAGATTTGGAAGGCAAAATCAGAAGAATCCACCGCATGGAACTGACCATCGAGCAACACAACTTTAACGTCCACAATCGGGAATCCAGCCAGAACACCATCAGCAAGTGTTTTAACAATTCCTTTATTTACAGAAGGGATATATTCAGTAGGAATAGAACCGCCCTTAATTTTGTCAACAAATTCGTAACCTTTACCTTCATTAGGCTCAAGGCGGATATAGGTTTGGGCAAATTGACCCTTACCACCCGATTGTTTGGAATGACGATATTCCGTTTCAATTTCATTGGAAATGGTTTCGCGGAAAGCTACAGCAGGCTCACCCACAACCACCTCCATACCAAACTCATGTTTAAGGCGGTCAACAATAATTTCAAGATGCAACTCCCCCATTCCTGAGATAACTGTTTCTTCAGTTTCATCATCAAAACGCGCATGGAAAGAAGGATCTTCATTCACCAGTTTCGCAAGTGCTTCACTCAGTTTACTCTGATCTTTTCGGGTTACAGGATTGATTTTCATCTCTATAACACTGGGCGGGATATGAATGTTCTCTAAGAAAAGCGGGTTATTCATATCACAAAGAGTGTCACCAGTTTTGGTATATTTCATACCAATTAAGGCTACGATATCACCAGGAATGGCTTCAGAAACATCTTCCCTGTCTTTAGCCCTGATTTTAAGGATACGTCCAATGCGTTCGTGTTTACCTTTGGTTGAATTCATCACCTGCATTCCGCTGCGCAATGTACCGGAATATATCCTGACAAAGGTTTGCTGGCCAACGTAAGGATCGTGAATTAATTTGAATGCCAGTGCGGAAAACGGCTCTTTTGGTGATGGATTGCGGTGACGGGCCTTTTCGGGATCATCCACATCCAATCCGACCACAGCGCCTTTATCAACCGGTGAAGGCAAGTAATCAACAACTGCATCAAGCAATTGGGTGATTCCTTTATTTTTATAGGCAGCACCACAAAAAACAGGCGTAATCAATAATTTAAGGGTTGCTTCACGGGCGGCATTCTTAATTAGTTCTTCGGAAACATCTTTGTCGTCAAGGAAAAGCTCAAGAATTTCCTCATTGAAGTCAGCAAGCTTCTCAATCAACAACTGCCTGTATTCGCGGGCTTGCACCTTAAGTTCATCAGGAATCTCCGACACAATGGTCTCAACATCTTTAAACGTGTACATTTTAAAATTTAGGAGATCAATGATCCCACGAAACTCATCTTCCTGGCCAACAGGAATCTGAAACGCAACTGCACGGGCATCGAGGTTTTCATTCATCTGCTTGATCACCTCAAAATAATCAGATCCTGTGCGATCAATCTTATTAACAAAAGCAATGCGGGGTACTTTATATCGCTCAGCCTGATTCCACACCGTTTCACTTTGAGGTTCAACACCCCCAACGGCACAGAACAGCGCAACCATCCCATCAATTACCCGTAATGAACGTTCTACCTCCACGGTAAAATCAACGTGCCCCGGAGTATCGATAATATTAATGTTATAATCATGCCAGGTACAACTGATTGCCGCCGAAGCAATGGTGATGCCACGCTCCTGCTCCTGCTTCATGAAGTCCATGGTCGATTGACCATCATGGGTCTCGCCCATTTTACGGTTAACACCAGTAAAAAATAACAAGCGTTCTGTTGTGGTTGTCTTACCGGCATCAATATGAGCGGCTATACCAATGTTTCTGAGTTTGTTTAATGTCATGTTAAGTTATGTTGATATTTTTTTTCAGGAAGGCTAAACAAACCTTTTACCTTTTTGATTGTCAAAAGGTTAAATGATAATTAAGTTCTTACGCACGGAACAAAAAGGCAACCTGAAACGGGCGGCAAAATTACACAATTTTATTATTCGATTAACAAAAAATCAAATTTTAATCTAATTGGTATCTCTCGTGCTAAATCATTCAGAAAACCAACCATAAGGCAAAATAAAAAAATATTATATTTCATAAATAAAATTCACATACAATATGATCCAAAAACCCCTGATAACAGAATAAAGCACCACCCTAAAAGAAATTCGGCTCGTTAAATTTTAAAAACTTCTTCAATTAAATTAGAATCATATTAAAAAAAAATATAAATTTACACCCACGACACGATACGACATGAATGGTCTTTATTTTATTCTCATCCCATAATGAGAAATTTTGAGTTGAAAAATAACGATAGTAATTTTACAACCGGCATATACGCTGCGCCAGAATTCCTGCAGAACCACATTCCAATGGTCATTGCAACCAAGGAAGGTGAAATAGTAGATGCCAATAAAGCCTTTAAAACTTTTACAACTGTAGATGTTAACTTTAAGACCAATCCGTGTAACCTATTCGAGTTGTTGGGCATGGAGCAGCCCACAAACGGGCAGCCCACCGACGGAACATGGATTGAGCAACTTATTAAAACCGGAAATACTTTAAAAAGATGTTTCTATTCTTATACCAACCTTGAAAATGAACCACAGAGATTCAGAATATATTCTTTTATTGATAAAGGAAATCTTTCTCAACCGACAACCTCATCAGTCGAAACAAATACGAAACCCAATGCTTTGATTCACAGCCCGGCACAAATTTACAAGCAAGCAGGCATAGCCTTTTATAAAGTTGATTTTGGAGAAACGCTTCATTTTGAAACAGATAATCTTTTTGAGTTATTGCAGCGCACAAATCCGGGGAGTTTGATAACGCTCAATGACGTACTGCATAAATCAATTATCCATATTGATGACCTGACTGCCTACAATGAATTACTCGCCCGGGTAGAAGCTCAACAATTGAATTCATACACCTGTGAATACAGAATTTCAGTTAACAATGGCCCCCTAAGGAATATCCAGCACAATGCAACTTTGGAATACGATAATAATAGAAATGTAATCCTATGGACGGGAATTTTGCAAGACATAACCTCGCTGCGGAAAGCTTCAACAATAAAGTCATCCGCATTTCAGATTTCACAACTTATTCACTCCCAACACAGCCTTGAATTACTGCTTCATGTAATTCGTCAGGTGATAACTTCCCTTATGCCGGCACCTGAGATGCTTGTCGCTCTTGATGAAAATACCAATCTGGCTTTACACATCCTTAACGGGCAAAACAAGGCGGCCGAAACGAAGAAAAAAGAAAACGGATTGCTCGAATATGTGCTCAAATCAAATGAGCCACTGCTTGTTTCTGCCTCTGCCATCGACCTGATGGTTTCTGAGCAAATCATAGATCATTCAGGGCAAATTCCACAATCATGGATTGGTATTCCTCTAAAAACGCGCGAAAGTGTAATCGGTGTGCTTTGCTTGCAGTCATTCACCACGGAAACCACTTACAGCGAAGATGAAAAATCCATTCTTCTATTTATTGCTGAGCAAATAGCATTAGCCATACAAAAGATTAAAAGTGAGGAATTCCTCATCAAAGCCAGGAATTCAGCCGAAAATTCAAGTCGGCTGAAATCATCCCTGCTGGCAAATATGAGCCACGAATTAAGGACTCCTATGACGGGAATCCTGGGATTTTCTGAAATCCTGAATGAAGAACTTGAAGACCCGAGGCTGAAGTCAATGGCAGGAACCATCTTCAAATCGGCCGGACGACTGATGTCAACGCTAAACTCCATTATTGACCTTTCAGCACTTGAAGCCGACAAAAATTCACTCAGTCTGAAATCGGTAAACACCCGGTTGATGATGCAACCTTTGCTAAAAGTAGCTTATTCCATTGCTAGTGACAAAGGCTTGTATCTTCGCACCGCCATCCCACCCGATTTATTTGTGCATTCAGACGAGAAACTGCTCAGCCAACTGTTGCACCACCTCATTGACAATGCCTTAAAATTCACCGTAGATGGCGGGATTTCCATCAGTGCCTATAAATTAAACAAAACCAGCACAGAAGTCACCATCCGCATCAGCGATACGGGTATTGGAATTGCCCCGGAACACCACAGAATGATTTTTGAAGAGTTCAGGCAGGTAAGTGAAGGATTTTCAAGAACTTTTGAGGGCAGTGGATTAGGATTATCATTGTGTTCAAAGATTTCTCGTTTGGTAAATGCTAAAATATGGGTGGATAGTGTTGAAGGCAAAGGCTCCGATTTTTTCGTGGAATTGCCTGTTGCACTGCCCGGCGAAGCCGATGAACAATTGAGCGCAGACATTAGTCCAACCATCCGGACACACAGATTAAGCCGTGGTTCTGTACCCGAAGTTCTAATTGTTGAGGACAATGAGATCAACCGAAGACTGGCAGCACTCTACCTTCGTGAAATCTGCAATACCGAAATGGCTGAAAACGGGTACGTAGCCATCGAAAAAATCAAACGACGGAAATATGATGCCATACTGATGGACATAAATCTGGGTGCAGGGCCCGATGGTCTTTCCATTGCCCACCAGGTTAGAAGTTATGAAATCAATAAAAGCACCCCAATTATTGCTGTTACGGGCTACACCATGCATGGCGACAGGGAAAAACTACTCGCAAACGGCTGTTCGCATTACCTTCCCAAACCTTATGACAAACAAACCCTTCTTAAGCTATTTTCTTCAATTTTATACGAATAGTAGGTTTAACTTTCAAGGGAAGGGTGGCTAATCTCATAAGTAACACCATCTTCTGCAATCACAACTTTTTCAAAAATCTTTTCGGCTTCGGTTTTAAAGGCCTCAGGATTTTCATACCGTGCCGAGAAATGACCAAGCAGCAAAGTTCCTGCTCCCGCAAGTGAGGCAATTTGAGCTGCCTGGGCTGCGGTTGAATGCATTTTTTGCATTGCTGCCTCCTCTTTGTCATTCAAAAATGTTGCTTCATGATACAACATAGTACATCCCTTGATCCATACAGCTATAGGTTTATGAAAAGCGGTGTCCGAGCAATAAGCATATGACCTCTTTTGCGGTGGACGAATGGTGAGTAAATGATTTGCAATGACATTCCCCTCATCATCAACAAAATCTTCACCCTGGCGTAATCTTTCCATGAATGTAAAAGGCACGCCGTACTTCTCAGCCTCACTGCGCCGGACATTACGCGGCAATGGCTTCTCGCTGATCAGAAAACCTGTGGTAGGAATCCGGTGTACCAACGGGAAAGAGGTAATAGTCAATTTACCGGTATCAGCAATCATTACCGGAGATTCGGTTTGCGTATGATAAAAGTTAAGTGGATAGGAAAGTTGGGTCATTGAAGCCTTCAACTGTATTTCGATAATTTCCTGAAGTACTTCAGGACCATAAACATTCAGCGGTGATTTACGACCCAAAAGATGCCAGGTAGAAATCAGCCCGATTAATCCAAAAAAATGATCTCCGTGAAGATGACTTATGAGGATATGGCCTATTTTATTCGTCTTGATCTTCAGCTTTCGTAGCATCATCTGGGTACCTTCGCCACAATCAATCAAAATTAATTGCTCCCCATAAGTCAGTAGTTGAGCGCTAAGGTTTCGTTTGGCAGTGGGAATGGCGGCGCTGCTTCCCAGAATGGTTACTGCAAAATACTTCATAGTCTTATACAAAACACGTAAACGATTGCGGATAATTTTTGTAAAGATGAGAAAAACAGCTTGCATGAAAAAATCCAAGGCATAAAAAAAGTCCCTTGCGGGACTTTTTTTTATCTTCAATCAGAAGTTTATTCTCCTTTTTCGTCTTTGGCTTTCTTTTCAGAAGCTTCCATATCCGATTTAAGGTTAGCAAGTGCTTCAAGATCACCCAAAGTGGTTTTCTCAAGATTATCCTTGAGTTTTTTAACTGCACGTTTGGTTGAACTTTCAGCGCTTTCCTTAGCAGCCGATTCTTTTACCCGGTCAGCAGAGGTAGCATCCTGGAAAATACGGGTATGTGAAAGAATGATCTTTTTGTTTTCTTTTGAAAACTCAATTACTTTGAAATCAAGTGATTCATCAACCTTCATCTGGGTATTGTCTTCCTTAACCACGTGGCGAAGCGGGGCAAAACCTTCAACACCGTATGGCAGTGCAACAACCATTCCCTTATCACTGGCACTGGTTACTGTTCCTTTATGAACCGATCCTACTTCAAAAACACTTTCAAAAACATCCCATGGATTTTCCTCAAGTTGCTTGTGACCAAGGCTCAGGCGGCGATTTTCAACATCAACATCGAGAACCATTACTTCGATCTTCTCACCAATCTTGGTAAATTCTGCAGGATGCTTGATTTTTTTCGACCAACTAAGGTCAGAAATATGGATCAAACCATCAACACCTTCTTCGAGTTCAACAAAAATACCAAAGTTGGTAAAGTTGCGAACGGTTGCTTCATGCTTGCTGTTGAGCGGATATTTTTCCTTAATGTTTGTCCATGGATCAGGAATGAGTTGCTTAATGCCAAGCGACATTTTGCGCTCTTCACGATCGAGGGTAAGGATAACTGCTTCAACTTCGTCATTAACCTTAAGGAAATCCTGAGCAGTGCGCAGATGTTGCGACCATGACATTTCAGAAACGTGGATCAGGCCTTCAACACCAGGGGCAATCTCTATAAATGCACCGTAATCAGCAATAACAACTACGCGGCCGGTAACTTTGTCACCAACTTTAACGTTTTCGCTAAGCGAATCCCATGGATGAGGGGTAAGTTGCTTGAGACCAAGGGCAATTCGTTTTTTATTTTCATCAAAGTCAAGAATAACAACCTTGATTTTAGCATCAAGTTCAACGATTTCTTCAGGATGATTGATCCTACCCCATGAAAGGTCGGTAATGTGAACAAGTCCGTCAACGCCACCGAGGTCAACAAATACACCATAAGAGGTGATGTTTTTAACGGTACCTTCAAGAATCTGGCCTTTTTCAAGCTTGCTGATGATGTCTGCTTTTTGTTGCTCAAGTTCGTCTTCGATGAGCGCTTTATGCGAAACAACAACATTTTTATATTCCTGGTTGATTTTCACAACCTTAAATTCCATTACTTTATCAACGTAAATATCGTAATCACGAATAGGTTTAACGTCAATTTGTGAACCTGGGAGGAAAGCTTCAATGCCGAATACATCAACAATGAGACCACCTTTGGTGCGACATTTAACGTATCCGTTGATAATTTCTTCATTTTCAAAAGCAGTATTCACACGCTCCCATGAACGGAGAATACGGGCTTTTTTGTGTGAAAGCAAAAGTTGTCCTCCGACATCTTCCTGGCTTTCTACATAAACCTCGATGGTATCACCAATTTTCAGATTTGGATTGTAACGAAGCTCTGATTGAGGAATAACCCCATCGGATTTAAAACCAATATTTACAACAACTTCGCGTGGGCTAATGGCCACAACAGTTCCGTCAATTACTTCATGTTCTACGATAGAACTAAGGGTTTTGTCGTAAACTGATTCCAATTTCGCACGTTCTTCGCTGGTGTAATTCTCATGCTTTTTACCAATAGCGTCCCAGTCAAAATTTTCCAGAGATACCTGAGGTGTCAGTTTGGCTTTAAGTTTTTCAACTGTCGGCTCATCGTCATCATCAGTTTCTGAAACTTCCGCAACAGGCGCAGCTACAGGAGCTTCGGCTACAGGCTCAGCTACAGGTACTTCGGCTACAGGCTCAGCAACAGGTGCTTCGGCTACAGGCTCAGCAACAGGTGCTTCGGCAACAGGTTCAGCAACTGGTGTTTCTGCAACAGGTTCAGCAACTGGTGTTTCTGCAACAGGTTCAGCAACTGCTTCTACCTCATTTACAATCGGGGTTTCGTCAACCTCAGTTGTCGTCTCCTCAGGAGTATTTTCAACTTTTGGTAACTCTTCGTTGACGTTTAATTCGTCGTTTGTCATTTAATTCTTCTTTGCGGTATCCTGCGATACCAGGTTAATACTATGTGAGTTGTCGGATATGAACGGACAGGATCACCTTTGAATTACAATGAGAAAGGCACCGTTCAAACCGGGGTGCAAAGGTAATTATTTTTTTAATTTCCAAAACCGCAATTGGTTAATTTTCAGGGATCTTTTTACCAACCGCTTTTTCTGCATAATTACTATCAGATTGAAGGGAAATAAATATCCTTCATTCATGAAATACCGTAAAAAAAATGACCTGACGTTTGATTCAACTGTCAGGTCATTTTCAATACTTAATGCGGCAATTATTTCTTGTTCTGATTTTTTTGAAGTTCTTCCAAACGCTTCTGGAAATTGGATTTCTTAACCGGTTTTTTCTTGTTTTCCTGAATCCGGGCATGAAGTTTCTCTTCATTCACAAATCGGCGGATAAGGAACATTTGAGCAAAAGTAAACAGATTGGCCAGCAAATAATAATAACTCAACCCTGCTGAATAACTGTTAAAGAATCCAAGGAACATAATCGGCATCAGGTACATCATGGTTTTCATACCTGGCATTTGGTTGCCGGTTGACATCATATCGTTGTTCATCTTGGTGTAGATGATGGTTGAAATGGTCATCAACAGGGTAAATAAACTCACGTGGTCGCCATAAAACGGGATGGTAAACGGCAGATCAAGAATAGAGTCATAACTCGAAAGGTCGGTAGCCCAAAGGAAGGACTCTTGCCGCAGCTCAATGGAGGCCGGAAAAAACCTGAACATGGCCAGAAGTATCGGAAACTGCAACAACATAGGCACGCAACCAGCCATAGGATTCACGCCTGCCTTTTTGTAAAGGGACATGGTTGCTTGTTGCTTTTTCATGGCATCGTCCTTTTTAGGGAACTTTGCGCCGATTTCGTCAATTTCAGGTTTCAACAATCGCATTTTGGCGGACGAAAGGTATGTTTTGTAGGCAATTGGCGAAAGCACGATCTTCAATAATACGGTGAGGATCAAGATAATAATCCCGTAATTAATATTGAAACCTTCCAGAACATTAAATACCGGGATTACCGCGAAACGGTTGATCCATTGCATGAGGAAGAAACTCCAGCCCAAAGGAATCTGCCGCTCAAGGTCAAGTTTATAAGTGCGTAAAATGTTGTACTTATTGGGACCAAAGTAAAAACGCATACCCAGGGTTTTGTCCACATTTGGATTAAAATCCAATGACAGGACAGCATCCATTTGCTCCAGGTACTTGCTTTCCTTTTCAGGCTCACGCACTTTTACAAGATCGGCATTCTGGAACATATCGTCTGCAATAATGGTGGCCGCGAAGAACTGTTGCTTAAACGAAACCCATTTGATGCGTGTTTTGATGTTTTGACTATCGTCTTTGCGCTCGTTCAGGTAATCAACCTCCCCATCCGAATGGCGGAAGTGAATGCTTGTATTAAGTTTTTCATTCTCCAGGTTTTTTTCCTGCCGCAAAAGCCGCGCATCCCAATTGATGACCATTTCTTTGGAATTGGGATCAATCACACCCTCCATGTTGGCGAAATTTACATCAAAATCAATCATGTAATCATCACCCCTGATGGTGTATTTGAACTCTATATACTTATCGGTGGAAATGATGGAGTCGGATGCACTTGCATACAACCGCATACCAAAACTCAGGGAATCACTGCCTGTAACCGTAAGTGTATTATTCCCTTCAGATCGGTTGCTATACCACTGAGGTGCAAAATAAAGGTCGGAAGTTGAAACATCCTTAATATCATCTGTATAAAAAGCCATTCCAAATGAAGAAGAATCAGGCACAAAAAGAAATACGGGTTTACCGTCAAAGGTTTTATAATCCTTCAGTTCCACCTGACTAAGTCTTCCCCCCTTGCTGCTTATGGTATATTTGATAAGGTCTGTTTCTATAACGAAGTCCTGATCAACACCTTGTGATGAGGCTGCAAAAGCGCCGAAAACATTACGATCTACAGCTTTAATGGTTGAATCGGCAAACTGGGCCTGAGGTTCAGCAGCAGTTTGTTCGGATGCAGTTTTGAGTTGCTCTTGCCGCAATTGAATGGCTATGGCTGAATCATTGAGGGCACGTTGAATGTTCACAATGGAATCCTGCTGCCGTTTTTTTGCCTCCAGTTCCTCTTTTGAAGGCGACATCAAAATGGTGTAACCCACCATTATGGCAAAAATCAGGACCAAACCAATGATAGTATTCTTATTCATGTATTAAAAGGATAAAATGAATTTAAGTGGCAAAAGTAATTAAAACCAGCCAATCAACCAGTACATTATTGACTAATGCGCATTAGGACAGTAATCGGCCTATTCGGCCCCCTCGTTACGATGGTTAATGGCAGCTTTAACAAAGTTTACAAAAAGCGGATGGGGATTGGCTACAGTACTCTTGTATTCAGGATGAAACTGAACGCCAATAAACCAGGGATGATCCCTGAGTTCAACAATCTCTACCAGATTATTGCGGGTATTTATCCCGGGGGTCAACATTCCGGCTTCCTGATATGCCTTCAAATAATGATTGTTAAATTCAAACCGGTGCCGGTGGCGTTCCTGAATATCTTCTTTGCCATAAACTTCAAAAGTGCGGGTACCTTTTTGGATGGTGCACGGATAGGCACCTAAACGCATGGTCCCACCCATATCTTCAATGCTTTTCTGCTCTTCCATAATATCGATAACAGGGTATGCTGTTGAAGCATTCATTTCAGTAGAATGGGCATCTGAAAAACCCAGCACATTTCGGCCAAATTCAATTACGGCACATTGCATCCCAAGGCAAATGCCCAGAAAAGGAATATTATTTTCACGTGCATATTTAATGGCCTCAATTTTGCCCTCTATGCCCCGGGTCCCAAAACCGGGCGCCACAAGAATGCCATCCAGTCCCTGCAACGACATTTCAACAGAATTGGCTGTGAGTGATTCAGAATGAACAGACCTCACCTTTACTTTAAATTGATTTACAGCCCCTGCATGAACAAAAGACTCATTGATGGATTTATAAGCATCTTTCAATTCCACATATTTTCCAATCAATCCAATGGTTACCTCTCCTTTTGGATTTTTCAGCCTTTGCAGGAATTCCTTCCAGTTCTCGAGGTCAGGTTCAGGCTGAACAGGCATTTTCATTTTTTCAAGAACCTCAATATCTAATTTTTCCTCATGCATCAGCAAAGGCACATCATAAATCGACTCCGCATCTATCGATTCAATTACGGAAGTAGGGTCAACATTACAAAACAAGGCAATTTTATTCCTGAGGCCCTCATTCAGGTGTTTTTCAGTGCGACAAACGATAATATCGGGCTGCACCCCTTGTTCAAGCATGGTTTTAACAGAGTGCTGGGTGGGTTTTGTTTTTAACTCACCTGCGGCAGCAAGATAAGGAACCAGGGTGAGGTGTATGACCAGGCAATCACTACCCATTTCCCAACGCATTTGACGAACAGCCTCTATATAGGGCAAGGATTCGATATCGCCTACTGTTCCTCCAATTTCGGTCAGCACAAAATCATAATTCCCTTCATTGCCCAGCAATTTGATACGGCGCTTAATTTCATCGGTAATATGCGGGATCACCTGCACTGTTTCGCCCAGATAGTCGCCATGACGCTCTTTATTAATAACCGACAGGTAAATCCGACCGGTGGTAACATTATTGGCCTGGGATGTGGGAACATTAAGGTATCGCTCATAATGACCAAGATCGAGGTCAGTTTCAGCGCCATCATCGGTTACGAAACACTCTCCGTGTTCATAAGGGTTAAGTGTGCCGGGATCAATATTGATGTAAGGATCCAGTTTCTGTATAGTAACCTTAAAACCCCTTGCCTGAAGAAGTTTTGCCAGCGATGCGGAAATTATCCCTTTTCCCAATGATGAGGCTACGCCTCCGGTTACAAAAACATATTTGGTTGAAGCCATTTTGCTATTATTTTTCTTGAAAACATTCCCTTGTTAATGGTATTCTCAGGTAAAAGTTGTCGTATGATTGATTCAATAAAAAAACAAACCTGATAATCATCAGGCTATTCAGCATTCTGAGTTAAAAAACGAGTAAAAAACAGGCATCCCAAAACACCCCGTAATTATTAGCAAAAATACAAATGCATTTGTATAACTACCTATACTTGTTAGGAAATAATGAAAAGTTTCTAAAAATAACGAAAAAAGAAAGAATTAAGGCGGTGTTAATTAACTGATTTGAGTATGGCATCATAAATTTCCTCCTTACTATAAGGTTTTGAAAGAAACATATTCATACCAGCTTCAAAACTTTTCTTCCTGAATGACTCTTCAGAATATGCCGTCAGGGCAATGATGGGGATTTTAATATCTCTTTTCCTGATTTCAATAGTCGCATCCCATCCATTCATCACAGGCATATCAATATCCATAAGTATAACATCATACGCACCTTCTAAACATTCACTTACAGCTTCAGTTCCATCTGCCACCAGGGTATAATTCCAGCCCATCCTCTTTATCAGGATTTCTATTATTCGCTGATTCAGTACATTATCCTCTGCAATCAGCACCCTTATTTCCTTCTTTTCCTGGCACATCGAAATTCAATTAATTATCTATCCTATTTCAACGAAACGAATTTTGCTAGTATGGTTAATCAAAAATTTTTACAAAGGTAATATAAAAAATAAAAATTTTATAAAAAAAGCAACTTGTGTAAAAATAATCACAAGTTGCTCGTGGTATGAAATAAAATTATTTACTGTCCCAGGTAAGATTTCAGCAGTTTACTCCGGGAAGTATGTTTTAATCTTCGGATGGCCTTTTCCTTAATCTGACGAACTCTTTCACGGGTGAGGTCGAATTTGGCACCTATTTCTTCGAGGGTTAACCCATGATTCATCCCAATTCCGTAATAAAGATTAACAACATCCCGCTCTTTTTCGGTTAAGGTGGACAATGACCGCTGAATTTCGCGGGCAAGCGATTCACGCATTAATCCGGCATCGGTAACGGGGGCATCGACATCAACGAAGATATCGATAAGCTTCATATCCTCATCTTCGGTGAGCGGTGCATCCATGGAAACATAACGTGTCGAAATTTTGAGCGCAGCATCTATCTTATATTCAGGTATTTCGAGTGCTTCAGCAATTTCGTCGGAGGAAGGTGGACGCTCAAATTTTTGCTCTAAACGCGATGACTCTTTCTTGATTTTATTGAGAGACCCAACCTGGTTCAACGGGAGCCGCACAATACGCGACTGTTCGGCCAAGGCTTGCAAAATGCTTTGGCGAATCCACCAAACGGCATACGAAATAAATTTAAACCCGCGGGTTTCATCAAATCGTTGTGCAGCTTTTATCAACCCAAGGTTACCCTCATTAATAAGATCAGGCAAACTCAAACCCTGATTTTGATATTGCTTGGCAACAGAAACGACAAAACGCAGATTCGCCTTGCAGAGTTTTTCGAGCGCCTGCTGGTCGCCCTGGCGAATCTTCTGGGCAAGGGTTACCTCTTCATCTGCCGTAATAAGTTCTTCTTTGCCAATATCTTGCAAATACTTATCGAGCGATGCAGTTTCCCTGTTGGTTATTGATTTAGTTATCTTGAGTTGTCTCATACTTTTGACTTTTACAGGCCTTTTAGAAGAAAAAGCCCAATTAAATTACTAACAATTGTTTGGCATAAAAGTTTGCGCTCCGATGCTCTCTTTACTGATTATATAATCCGGGAGACATGCATTGAAAATACATCCCCTATGAACCTGTAGCACTGTAAAAACCTTACTTTACAATCCAAAACCGTAATATGCCCTTGTTCTGTTTGGATAAATACCTTCTACAAGAACCCCGCCACTTTTTCTAGACAGGATGTTCTCCAGATCATCCCGGCTGGTAACTTTATTCCCATCAATCTGAGTAATAATAAAGCCTTGCCTGATGCCGGCATCCTTGAGTTTCCCATCCCGCAACTCAACTACCTGTAAGCCATATTCTAATCCCAATTGCGCTTTCAAATTTTCACTTACGGGCTGCAATGTGGCCCCAAGCATGGAATTCACATCCAACGCTTCGCGCTTGACGGTTTCGGTATTTCCGTCCCTGTTTTTTAGGGTAACGTTAAAACTTAAATCTTTATTGTTTCTTCTTACGCCCACATTAACCTTATCTCCCGGGCGGTGCTGGCCTACAAGCTCAAGCAATTCGGAAGTTGAATTCACAGGCACACTTTCGATGTTCATGATAATATCGCCAGAACGAATGCCGGCCTCCCGGGCAGAACCTGCTTCGGTAACCTCAGCCACATAAACACCTTTGATAACGTCTATCCCCTGTTCGCTGGCAAGCTGGCTGTCAAGTTCGCGGATGCTGACTCCCATAAAACCACGTTGAACGGCTCCATATTCGCGAAGGTCCTGCACCACCTTGCGTACAATATTCACAGGAATGGCAAAAGAATATCCTGCATAATATCCGGTGCCGGAAGCAATAGCAGCATTTATTCCAACCAATTCTCCCCGTGTATTGACCAAAGCACCTCCACTGTTGCCCCGGTTAACGGCAGCATCGGTTTGGATGAAGGATTCTATGGCCGATCCATCGGGCGAGCCAAGAATATTAATGTTGCGCGCTTTAGCACTCACAATCCCGGCAGTAACAGTTGAAGTAAGGTTGAAGGGATTCCCTACAGCAAGTACCCACTCCCCAATCTGCAATTGATCAGAATTTCCATAAACAACGTAAGGCAAATCGGTAGCGTCAATTTTTAAAAGTGCAAGATCGGTAGAGGGATCAAGACCAACAACCGCAGCCTCGTAAGACCTTTTGTCATTTAAAGTAACATCCACCCGATTTGATTCGGTAACCACATGATTATTGGTAACAATATATCCATCAGGCGAAATAATAACACCAGAGCCCGTGGCGACAATAGGAGAATTACCCCCTGGCCCACGTTCGCCGAAAAGATCGCGAAAATCGAAAAAATTGTCATAAACACTACTTTTGCGCTGATACTCGGTTTTGATATGCACCACTGCGTGAATTGTATTGCTGGCCGCCTCCGTAAAATCGGGCAACACCATTGGCCCACTTGTGCCAGGCATTGCCGTTTGATAAGCAGGGATATTTTCAATTTGAACAGAATGTTTTTTGTTGTTACTGCGACCATCAACATATGAATAAGCGGCAACAGCAATTAGTCCACCAGCGATTGCAATAAGCAAACTTCCAACTAACTTTTTCATTTTTTAGTCCTATTTAAGTTTTTTTCTTTTTCATGAATCATGAGCCAGGTATCATTATTCTGCCCATGTGAATGATTTAACGCAATTCAAATACCAATGTTACAGCAGGTGCTGTTAAAAATTGTTAAGCATTCAAATGATCCGGATGCAAATGTTTAGCAATAATTGTGAACAGGCTTCGAAAAGGGAGCCAGGGACGGTATCTTAATTCTTGGTTCTGATTTCTGATTTCCCGCTAATCCACCGGGAAAATTCGTGAATTTTTCCGACCTACCTACAACCTCTGACATCCAACCTAATAATTTAATCACCGGTCAAATAAAATGCCCTATTGCATTGGTAATGTGTGGCATTTATTTACCTTTGACCCTGCAAAACGAACTGAAAAAATGTCAACACATTCCTGAATGGAGGCAGTTTATAAATTTCATGGCACCGGTAATGATTTTATCCTGATGGATGGCATCACTCAGGCGCATGTACCGTCAACAGATCAGATCGTTTATTTGTGTAACAGACATACAGGCATTGGTGCCGATGGAGTAATTATCCTACGAAAAGTTGAAGGCTACGACTTTGAAATGGTCTATTTTAATGCCGATGGAAGTCCCGCCAGAATGTGTGGGAACGGCGCAAGATGCGCGGCCGCATTTGCTCAATGGTTGGGAGTCTGTGGCAAACAGACCCGTTTTCTTGCCGGCGATGGCCCCCACAATGCTCTAATAGCAACGATTTCAAACAATGAGTGGCTGGTTGATGTGAGCATCAACGATGTCATGGTTCCTCCAACATCTGACACAAATATTGAAATTAACACGGGCACCGACCACGTGGTCATCCTCACCCCAAATCCTGATGCGATTGATGTTATGCAGGAAGGCCGGAGAATCAGGTATTCAGAAAAATATTCCCAAAATGGCATTAACATCAACTGGCTGAGTATTGAAGAAAATCACCTCAGGGTGAGAACTTACGAAAGAGGAGTTGAAGGAGAAACCCTTTCCTGTGGCACAGGAGTTACTGCTTCGGCCATTGTTGCAGCTTTACAAACAGGGAAACAGGAATGGGACATCCGCACAAACGGAGGCATCCTTCATGTGAGCATGACAATGGGAAAGGAAAAGATTTCTGGAATAAGGCTTAAAGGACCGGCAAAAATGGTTTTTGAGGCTACTTTGCCTTCAATCTAGCTGATTATATTACCTTTTGGGCTTAAAACGATTAACCAATAAACAAAAGATTTGATACCAGGCAAACGCATATTTTTAAGGGCTCCGGAACTTGCCGATGTTGACATCCTTTACAAATGGGAGAACAACACCTCACTTTGGCGGGTGAGCAATACGCTTGCCCCTTTTTCAAGATTTGCCATTGAGCAATATTTACTTAACGCAGGTAGCGATATTTTCGCCGCACGTCAACTGAGGATGATAATTTGTTTGTCCGATCAAAACACTACACCCATTGGGGCCATTGATCTTTTCGATTTTGACCCTCATCACAGCCGGGCGGGTGTTGGTATTGTAATCATCGATGAATTCCGCAATCACGGATATGCCAAAGAATCATTGAACGTTCTAATAGACTATTGTTTTGAGCTACTAGGCATTCACCAGCTTTACTGTAACATCTCAGAGGACAATACCGCAAGTATCAGGTTGTTTGAAGACGTCGGATTTATCATTACTGGCCGTAAACTAGCCTGGAATAAGCAAGGAAACACATGGAAAGATGAACTAATTTTTCAAAAAATCAATATAACTTTCAATTGACATGAGCGCATACTATCATCCGAGGTATAGTAATGTTATAGGAAAAAGAAAGAAGAAGCCTATCAGGTACGTTTTTATTATACTCATCGTTCTCCTCATCCTGGGCGGCATCACCGGATGGCAGGCACATACAATTTTTCTGGAACCCAATGTTTATACTGGTCAACAAACTGAAGTTTTTATACAAATTCCAACCGGAAGCAATTTTGAGACAGTGAAGAATGGACTTTACAGCAATGGAATAATCATTCATCGCCGTAATTTTGAATTGGTCAGCAAATTAAAAAAATATCCTGCATCTATAAAACCAGGAAGGTATAAACTGACCAATGATATGGGCAACTTCAAAGTTGTCAGACTTTTAAGATCTGGCAACCAAGCACCACTGGACGTCATTTTCAACAACATCCGCACTCCGGAGCAACTTGCCGGCCGCATTGCCACACAAATTGAGGCCGATTCTGCTTCAATTATCGGGCTGATCAACAACAATCAGTTTCTGGATTCACTTGGTGTAACCCGGAACAGCGTTTTTACTATTTTAATTCCAAACACTTACGAATTTTATTGGAATACTTCGGCCAGGGCTTTCCTGACAAGGATGAAACGGGAATCAGAAACATTCTGGTCAGGGAAAAGGGAAGCACAGTTGACAAAAATCAACATGAACCGCCACGAAGTCATTACCCTTGCTTCCATCGTTGAGAAAGAAACCAACATGAACGATGAAAAAGCGCGTGTTGCAGGTGTTTATGTAAACAGACTTAAACAAGGCTGGCTATTGGAGGCTGATCCAACATTGGTCTTTGCACATGGCAATTTTGAAATGAAAAGGGTTTTGAATATACACAAGGAAATAGATTCACCATACAATACTTACAAAAACAGGGGACTGCCCCCAGGCCCCATCTGCCTTCCATCCATTTCTTCGATTGAAGCTGTGTTGAATTACGAAAATCATGATTATATGTTTTTCTGCGCCAGTGATGATTTTTCGGGATATCATAGTTTTGCAAAAACCATTGAACAACATGCCGTTAATGCAAACAGATATCGGGCTGCCTTGAACAGGCGAAAAATTTTCCAATAAATTCTTGAAAATCAAGCCAGAGTTTCAAGTACATTTTCCTCAAAACTTCATTAAACCTATCAATACCAATGGATAATTGTATATTTGTCCAATGGATATGCATTTCTAAAAATTGAACAACTTATACCGATCCTATGAGAAACGCATTCAAAGCCTATGACATCAGGGGCATTTACAACAAAGATTTTAATGGTGCCGATGTTTACAAAATCGGCTTCTTCCTTCCATCACTGCTCAATGCCGAAACGGTGCTGGTTGGGCACGATGTGAGGGTTTCATCACCCGAAATACTGGAATTCCTTTGCAAAGGAATTACCGATTCGGGTGCTGATGTAAATGTTGCCGGCGAATGTACAACGCCCATGATCTATTGGGCTACGGCAAAGTTTGGATATCAGGCTTCGGTTATGATTACTGCTTCGCACAACCCTGCCCAGTATAATGGCCTAAAAATTTCGCGCAACGATGCACTGCCCGTCGGTTTTGATTCAGGATTATCTGAACTATTGGAATTGGCCGAAAACAGCAGCATTACACCGGCTGCCATCCCGGGAACTTACAGCAACTTCGGGTTTAAAAAGGAGTATCTGGAGTTTCTGAGTAAATACAAAACCGACCTTGATGGATTAAAAATTGCCATTGATTGTTCAAACGGCATGGGTTCTTTACTCGTAAGACAATTGTTTGGCGATACGCCTTATTATATTTTTGAAGAACGCATTGGCACATTCCCAAATCACCAACCCAATCCCCTTGAGGAAGAGAATGTGGCTGACCTAAAAAAATTGGTTGCAGAAAAAAGTTGCGACATCGGACTTATATTTGATGGAGATGCCGACAGGGTAATGTTTGTAGATGAAAAAGGAAGGTTTATTCAGCCCGACAGAATGATTGCTGTTATAGCAGGCTACTATGCCGATAAGGGACTTTCCGGCAAAGCATTACAAGACATCCGCACCTCGAAGTCGGTAACAGAATATGTTACGGAAAGGGGATTTGAAATGCATATGTGGCGGGTTGGCAGGGCCTATGCCGCCCTTAAACTCCGGGAAATTGACGGACTGTTTGGTGGGGAGCTCGCCGGCCATTATTATTTCAAAGACTTCTATTACTCTGATTCTGCGTATGTTGCGGCACTCATTATTTTAAATGAGTTACAGAAATATAAAAAAGAGGGCATCACCCTTTCCGGGATGATTGACCATATTGACAGATATTTTGGCACCGGAGAAATCAATTTTCACATCGACAGGAAACCTGAGGCCATGGAATCACTACGAGAGGCTTTTTCTGAGGAAGAGGAGCCTCTTGCATTTTATGATTTTGATGGCTACAGAATCGAATTCAAGGATTGGTGGTTCAATGTAAGGCCTTCCAACACTGAACCTTACCTAAGGTTTCTTGCTGAAGCAAGAAGTCTGGAGCTGCTGGAAACAAAGAAGAGGAAAGCCCTTGAGATACTGTTTCCGTATATTGTTGAGGGTGATGAGGAACATTAAATCCAGCTTTCTGCCGGTTTTTCTTCTGATATTGGTATTTGTCTGTTCTTTAAAGGTGCCCGCTCAAACCGACAGCACTTCAGCAGGAGCAGACACGATAAAAAGGGCACGACTCAATGGCTTAATCATCAGCGGGTCAGCCGTATATGCCGGGAGCATGATTGGTCTTTATCAGCTATGGTATAAAGATTATCCGCAAAGCAGTTTTCATTTTATCAATGATAACAAAGAATGGCTTCAGGCAGACAAGACCGGACACACGCTTGCCAGCTATTATATTGGCCTGGCAGGTTATGAGTCGCTTAAGTGGGCAGGAGTTGATGAAAAGAAATCAATCTGGTTTGGTGGAGGCATTGGATTTGTTTATCTCACAGTAATAGAGACACTTGATGGGTTTTCTGCCGAATGGGGTGCCTCAGGCGGGGATTTGCTTGCCAATGGCCTGGGCTCCGGCTTGTTTATCGGGCAGCAGTTGGGCTGGAAAGAGCAAAGAATCAAGATGAAATGGTCTCTCCATATGACCAAATATGCCAAGTACAATCCCGAATTGCTGGGTTCAAATTTCCCTCAACGAATGTTGAAAGATTACAATGGTCAAGCCGTCTGGCTTTCGGGAAATATTCATTCTTTTTTGCACAATAAAGAAACAAGGTTTCCAAAATGGTTAAATATTGCCGTAGGCTACGGCGCAGAAGGCATGACGGGGGCAACGTCAAATCCTGCAGATTTAAATGGTATCTCCCTGCCCCATTTCAAACGTTACAGACAATTCTATCTTGCCCCCGATATTGACCTGACAAAAATTAAAACCAGGCACAATAGCTTAAACTTCGCTTTAAAGCTCCTGGGATTCATTAAATTTCCGCTTCCCACGATAGAAATCAATAAAAAAGGGATGAAATTCCATCCGGTTTATTTTTAACTGATTGATGGATATCACTTCCTTCTATTGTACCCCTTTTCACCAAAAGGCTGCATTTCATCAATGATCAATTCTTCCAAAACCTTGATATCTTTAGTGTAATCTTTTGGCGCATCATCATTTTGGTTGATCTCTTCTATAATTTCATAGCTGAAATTTTCTGAACCAAAGGTGTTCCAATCCGATTGCAGGGCGGCGCAGGGATGCAGGCCGGCCTCAAGCTGAAATCGCTGAGAATTCCAAACTGCAATTAAATCAGAACTGCTACCGATATAAATTTTGCCATTTATGCTATTTTTAATCTGGAATACACCGATGCGGAACTTCATATTCTTGTATTCCGCCTTTAGCTCTTTTCTTGTTTTCATAGTCCAAAAATCATAAAATAGCCCCCACAACCTTAAAAAAGAGAATAGCCAGAAAAAATTTATTTGACCAGGCTCCTGATAAAAAAAACCCGAGACCGGGCTTTTTTTAGTTTTTGATTAGTGTGTAACCACAGGTTCTAATTTTCCGGCCTGATCAATAAAATCAGTCACTTTGTCTAAAGAGGGAACAACCCGGGTCAATTTCTTCTCAGCATTTACTTCTTCCAGTTTGGCTTGAAGGTTGGCTGCATTTCTGGTGCGAAGTTCCTTCACTGTATCCACGCCTGCAGCTTTAAGTAATTCAGCAAACTGACTGGCAATGCCTTTAATCCGGAATAGGTCTGCCATGTTAACCCAGTCTAAAATTTTTCCTTCGTCAATTCCACTGGCAGCGGCAACAGCCACGCGACCTTTTTTGGAAGCGCCCTCTTTAAGAAGTCCTTCTACGGTTGTAATTCCTGCTTTTGCAAGTTTTTCCTGAAATGCGGGGCCAATGCCCTCAATATCAACAATTGATGCCATAATAATTGGTTTGGTTTTGGTTTTTAAAACTCAAACTTACTAAAATTCCCACACAAAACGGCACTTTTTTGTAACCATATCTGACAAGTTGCATTCATCCTCCCCCGAAATCTCTTTAAAACAAACCAACAGGCTCTTCTTTAGTTTAATTTGGTTTTGAGGTGTTTCTTCACCTGGCTCTTGAATTTAAACTGCAGGGCTTTTTGCTGAAGTTTGCCGTTTTTCTTTTCATGATCTATAAGCTTCATGATTTCCTGCGGTGAATAGGCATTAACATTGTTCTTTTTTACAACTGTCTGGTTTTCGGTATCTTGAAAAAGCTTTGGTTTGCCAGCCGGTGCCGATTGCTTAGTCATCTTACCTCCCTGTAAAACACCATTTACAAAATCAAAAGGTTTGCCATCATCCTTACTGAAAAAGAAAAAGTTGTTATCCTCATTTACCTCTTCCAGATTATTAAAACCATCTGCGGCCAATACCAGGTAGTACTTTCCATTCAATGTATTGGGCATAGAATAAGTATAAAGGAAGTCAGCATCAGGATCATTGTAAAGCGCTGCTGCTACACTCATACCCGATGGCACATCAATGTAATTCCACCAACTTCCCGAAATCCCCAATCCATCTGCCCAATATTCATTGGCCCCCGGCACATTGCTGAACTCATCGGTATAGTAATCATGAATAAGAATTTCATAATCATTTGCATCAAATGCATTGTAATACATATACAGGATACTCCAGCGTGAAGAAGACCTTACTGTTTCGGTGCCTGTATTGTAAACATTGTAGGTTAGCTGCCTGTCTAGTGGTTCCTGAGAGTCAGGATTATCATAATCCACCAGGTTCCATGCAAGTACATCAAGACCGGAAACGATGTCCCCGGCGCCTACTTCATTGCCCGAAATATTTACATCAGACTGGTTTTGAGCAACAAAAGCAGCAAAACAGAAACTAGTGACGAAGAAATCGTAATCCACCCAAATGGTTCCATTTTCACCCCATGAATTGCCCCAGGTATTGACCAATTTGAACGCTCCTTTGGCATCATTGTAACCGCTTAAAACCATTGCATGGTAAGCATGTTGCATACCCGGATTCTGATAAGTATCATAATCAATCACGGCATTGCTGTTCCAACGCATAAAGCGGTCGCCAAGCTTCGCACCAATAGCTATAGGTCTTCCTTCAGCCAGATAAGCTTTGAAATTCCCGACCGTCATGGAAGCGGAATTACCCGGATCGGCTATCTTACGGTAATTTACCAGTTTATTATCCGCAGCATCCTGGGTCCAGTCCGATGGAGGGGTTTGACTGCAATTGCCAAGGTTTGCGTAGGGAACTGTTGACATGGATGCCGCACCACGCGAAATCAACTGATCCATAGCTGATTCGAACTGCGTGCCATTACAATCACTACCTTTTTGAGCAGTGGGTATGGACCAGAATAGGTCCTTTGGACTGGTTTGATTTTGGGTTTGTGCAAGCTGACTTGCTGTCCATTGGTTGGCAATGCCATTAAGGGCTGTTTTGAGGTTGTAACCTACCGCCCATGTAACACAAGTGCCATATTCGCCCTGATCGCCAATAGGAGGAAACTTTGAGCCCAAATCAACAGAGGAAGGTAGATTTCCTGTTTCATCATTGATATCAAGGTCTTGTGGTATTTCATCTAATTTTTCGTCATCGGCATTCCAGCTTGCCAGGGTTTGTACCAGCAATTCGGTCAGGAACTCTGTTACTTCGTCCTTAGTACATGAAACAAATAGCGAGGAAGACAGAAAAATAGCCAACAAAGGAACAATCAGCACTTTAACGGATATTTTATTTAGAAATTTACGCATATGGCTTGGTTTTTAATTTGTTACAGAGGTTTGATTGGTTTCAAGAGGTAATAAGTCATTTGAATGGACAACCCTGGCGCCTTTTATATTGAGCTGTCCGGATGTTTCCATTGAAAATTCTGAGAAATCAGGTGAAATGGTGTGAAAACAGGCGTCGCTAAGATCAAAAACGCCCTTGGCAGAAGATTTATTAAAATTTACATTTCCATAAAAATGAGTATTTGACAAATAAGTATTTGCCTGAAATTCACAGCTATTTAAATCCAACCGACCATATACCAAAGCATTGGTCATCCGAAAATCGCCGGAGAAGTTTGAGTATGTAAACAATGCGTCATCACGGAACCTGACAAGGGAAAAGTCGCTACTTCCATCACACTCCAGATCACTGAAACGGGCAATGCCACGAATTTCTGTACTTTGAAAAGATATCTTACCCTTAACAGCTCCCTTGAAAAAGTCAATTGAACCTTGAAGCAGCGCTTCCTGCATACTAAAATACTTCTCAGAAGAAAATGCAGTAAACCAATTGTTTCGGCCATTAAAAGTAATGTTGTTCAACCGGGCCTGTTGCCGAAAAATGGCTCCGGTAAAATTCACATCACCATCCACAATAATGTTATCAAAGTTCACTTCCTGACGAAAATCACATGCTTCAAAGGTTAGTGTGCGCCCAAAATGAACCCTCACCTGCCGGCCCGCTTCTAAACCATTTGCTGTAACCTTGCCCATAAAAATACAATTAAGGAAGGTAACTGGCACATCTGTACAAGCCGTTTCAAGCGAAGAACTAAAAACTTCATGATTACTAATACGGGTAAAATCTAAATCATCGGTAATAATTTTATCCTTAATTAACAGGGGTTTCCCTTTATTAATGGTTTTAATCACCTGATCGGATTTAATGCCGTTGTTAACTGCATCGCTACTGGCAGCACTGCAGCTGCTTATGAAAATCAACAGGCAAAAGAGGACGAAGATATTTTTTTTCATAATTCTTATTCTTCTACAAAACTAACGCAATAATTCCAACGAGATATAGAAAAAGACCAATGTTGAATGAAAATCATCATTTTATTGGATTACATGAATTTGTTTAATTCAAAGATAAACAAACCAGGCCATCAAATAAAAATAGGGGAACAAACACTAACTTTGCCACGAATAACATGCTAATATATGAATTTCCCTGAACTAATCCTTGCCCGCCAGAGTGTCCGCCGTTATGACAATCGTCAGGTTGAGACCGGAATGATAAACCAATGCCTTGACGCAGCCCGATTGGCGCCATCTGCAAGCAATTCGCAGCCATGGAAATATATTATCGTAAACGATGAGCCACTTCGGAGCGAAGTAGCCAAAGCAACGTTTACCGACATTCAGCTCATCAATAAATTCACCCTGCAGGCCCCGGTAATGGTTGTAATTGTGATTGAGAAAGCGCGATGGTTCACCCGCCTGGCCATGCAGGTGAAGAACAAGGAATGGCCTCTGATTGACATAGGAATAACCGCTACGCACTTCTGCCTCAGGGCGACTGAGCTGGGCCTGGGCACGTGCATGATTGGCTGGTTTGATGAGAAAAAACTCAAAAAAGCACTCAACATTCCCAAGGATAAAACAATTGGGTTGGTTATTTCTATGGGTTATCCTATAGAAGGATATAAACTCCGAACCAAAGTGAGAAAAAACGCAGAAGATATGACCTGCTGGAATACTTATTCCTCCTAAGCCGAGTTTCTACCCGCGTTAATATTTCCATAAAGTGAACGGGTGACCAATTTTTCATAGGCTTCCCTGTGCGCATCGCTTCCGCTGATTTTTTGCAATGCATACTGCTGTATAACCAGCAAGGGCAGTGCAATTTGCTCACGCATTTTGATGGATTCCTTTGAAACGGGTTCTTCCTCCATAAGCTCTTTTGAGTCGGAGATGAGCAAAAGCATTTTTACAGAAAGTTGATATTCATCAGATAAGATCTGCCAGAACTCAGAGAATTCCTCCTCTTCGCGGATGTATGATGTTAGGTCGAAATTGGTTTTTGACAACGACATCATGCTATTCTGCACCAAAGCCTTAAAGAATGGCACTTCACGGTACAAGTGTTTTAAATCCTCCAATTTACCAGAATCAACCAGTCGTTGAATGGCAGTTCCGGTGCCAAAATAACCGGGAACATTCTGTTTAAGCTGGCTCCATGATCCCACGAAAGAAATCGCCCTCAAATCGGTTAGCTCCAGTTTTTTATTCACGCTTCGCTTGCCGGGACGGCTGCCAATATTGGTTTTATCATAAAAACGCAGCGTGCTCTTTTTCTCAAGATAAGGAATGAATTTCTCATGCGCTTTGAGGGCTGTGTATTTTTCATAACTCAGTTGAGCAAGCTCTTCCATCAGTTGCCTGAATTCCCCACTTATTGTATGAACTTTCCCAGAAATACTGTTGGCCAGACCAGCCGTAAGCAATTGCTCGCAGTTGTGGATAAACTTTTCGTGCGTAGCATACGTGCTTGTAATGGTTTGTCCCTGAATGGTTAGCTGAATTTCATGGTTTGCAATTTTATCGCTTTGCGCTGCATAAAACCGATGCGTTTTTCCACCACCACGAGCGGGTGGACCGCCACGCCCATCAAAGAAAATAGCTTTTATATTGTGTTGATCACAAACCGAGGTCAGCGTTTCTTTGGTTTTGAAAATGGACCAGTTGGCCATAAGATAACCACCATCTTTGGTGCCATCGGAAAACCCGAGCATTATGGTTTGCTTTTCGCCCCTTTTGGTAATGTGATCGCGGTAAGCCCGGATGCTGAAAAGTTTTTGCATGGTGGCTTCTGCACTTTGCATGCCTTCCATGGTTTCAAAAAGTGGTACAATATCAAAAGTGATGTTATTGGAATCCCATCCACACCATCTGAAAAGACCGTAAACAAACAACACACTGAGTTCGTTCACTGAATTACTGATGATGTAACGATCGCAACCTTCCTCCCCATTTTTGTCCTGTATCTTCTTCAATTGTGAAATATTCAGGATGGTGTCCAGTATCAAAGGATCTTCAAAATCATCAACATTGACATGAATATCAGCGGTAAGGAGCAGTTCAATCAACGCTTCGCGCTCCAGTTCTTCCAAACCTGTTGTAATTTTTCCGGCTTTTTTTAAAATGGCTTCCACTGTTTTACGGTGAATGCTGTTGTCCTGCCGGATGTCAAGCGCAGCAAAATGGGTCTTAAAAATCATCACCTTATCAATAAGATAATCAAGCTCTTTCAAATACAAGGAATGATATTGGGTGATAATTTGTTCTTTAACGCTGAGTAAAGGATGAATGATTTCCTCAAGTAACATTGTCTCATTCGGATTGAACATGGCATTGTACAGTTTATCGCGAAGCAGGTTCAGCGGCTCCTCAACATCCTTAAAAGTCAGCTTAAGCTGAAGGTCTTTCAAATCCTGATAATAATTTTTGAATAAACTCATCCGAAGTTCATCGGCGACGTTTAGCGTTATTTCGGGAGTAACAAAGGGGTTGCCATCCCTGTCGCCACCGGGCCAGAAACCAAGCTGAACGATATTGTGGTTCTGAAACTGCCGGCTGCCGGCGTGTTCCTTAATATAGCTGTACAACTCACCAACAGCATCGTAATAGACATTTCGGAGGAAATAGATGATGTTTTTCGCTTCATCAAGTGGCGTGGGCTTTTTAGAGTTGATGAGCGAGGTCAAACCCAATTGCTGCAGGGTCATATCAATATCATCAATTTTATTTGCCGAAATCAAAGACCTCAAGGTGCTGATGATGTCAAGTACCGATGGGGAATAAAATTGGGTGGGATGCGCAGTAAGCACAATGCGCGCGCTAAAGGTTGACAATTTTTCAAGTATCCTGTCCCAACTTTTGCGATTATCAACCAGGTTAAAGAAATCCTTGATCAACAGGTAGTTACCCAGGCTTTTAAGCTCCATGAAGGCTGCATCCTCCACACTATCGTATAAAACAACCTGACGTTCAACATATTGAATAATCCGAAACATCAAATCAATTTTATCTGGTTCGCTTTCGATACCAGCATAATTGTTAAAGAATGCTTCAAGAATTTCGTGGGGGTGCTTCCCAACTTCAAGACCTTCGCGACACAATTGGTATAAAACAGGAATTAGTATGCCAATATTACTATCCTGTCGGTAGGGCAGATTTAGAAAAATCCCGTTATAAATATTGAATTTGTTCTTCACCTGTTTCTCAAAAACCTGTAAACGTTTTGATTGATACATATTTAGGTTATTTTAATTTATCAGTCCTGCATGAGATTGTCCCTTGCATGAGTACATAAAACAAAAATCATGGCAATAAGGTGCGAAAAAGGAGAAATTAACCAGAATTATGCCCGGATTCTAATTCCCCGCCTCAATCCTGGAAATAAGTGATTTGCAATCCATGTCTTTTGCAACCGGTATATTGAGGGTGTGTTCATTCCTCCAGGTGCGGTCAGTGTAATAATAAGTGAGTGATATTCCTTCAAAGGGCTCGGAAATGGGTTTTAGCTTTTTCAGGCCTGACAATGGGAAATCCCAGTTATGGAAATAACCATTTACATAGGCATACTTTGATCCAATCATCACCTGTCTGTCGCCCATGATATTCCTTGAATAGTAGTAATATGGCATGAAGCGCGAAAACACAAAAACAATGAATAGTATCAGCCCCATCAACATCACAAATCCCCACCCTTCATCTTTTTCAAGAAAAAACAGGAAGGGTATGGTGATTATCACAAACAAAATAGATATGACCCACATCAGGGCATTGCTTTTGGCCAGGGCTTTGGTTCGCATGTGTGAAGAATAAGATTTTCGCTGTTCATCTGTCAGCTCCCATTGTGCGATTAAAGTTTCACCGCTTAGCAGCCGGTCCATCTTTTTGGCTCTTTTGCCCAATATAACTCCAGTTATCCAGGAAGAGATCATCAGAAAAAAGCCAACAAGTGTAACTGCCCAGACACCTGAAACCGGATTTCCTTCCGAAAAAGTAAGCAATGTAATCATTCCAAAAATTACCCCAGCGAACCAAAACCAGCGGGCAGCAGATCGTTGTTTGTTCTTTAATTTCAGCATTTCGCGTTATTCAGAATTTAACCATTTCTGTGCCTTGTCTTTTCCCTCTTGTGTCCCTCTTTTAGTATCCCCGATATTTTAATCTGCAATTGAAAATTATCACTAATTACATACCCATCATCACTTTTGCCGAACTCTTTTGACATGGCAATTACACCCCAACGTATGCGGTCTATCGCAATGGTATCGGTATTGACGGTAAAAGAATCTCCGCTTTGTTGAATAAATGTTTTAAACTTTATGCAATTTTCAATCTTTCTGATTTCAAGGTCACCCGCTATCAAAAGGCTATCCTCTGAAACCTGATCGGAAGAGTAAAATCTGAAATAAGCATAAGGATGTTTGGAAGTGTGAAAGATTTCCTTTGATTTTATGGTATTTTCCAGGACTTTGCGCATTAGTTCGTAATCTATATCAAGGTCGCGCAAACTATCCATGCAAACCTTAAAATACGCATCCACTAATTTGTCATCTTCAAACACCATCATTCCTTCACTAAATGGAATAATTCCTTTGTGGGCATCCAACCTCCAAAAAATCTGACTATTACTGACATCAATCGAATATACTTTTCGATGAGCTACTTTCCCCTTTTTATTTACGACCGCAGCAAAGCCAGTGAACATGACCAGAATTACTACGCTAATAATCAGCATATTTATACGTTTATTGCATGAAATAAAATATCTCATTTCCCATTGTTTTTAGAAAATACCACTCCGGTGGCCATCCCGTTTTCATCAATAAATGGCAAAATATCTTCAGGGATATTGATGGCGCAATTAAAGTCGGTTTCGGAAAGTTCGGCAGCAAAGAAGTTGGTATTTTTCAGGTCGGCATTTTTAAAACTTGCTTCCTGCAGATGCGCCCCCAGAAAAGAAACATTTTGCAGCCGTGCATACTCAAAACTACAAGTTTCGAGACCGGCTCCGGTAAAATCAGAATAGCTAAAATCAGCAGAATCAAACCGCGAACCAGAGAAAACGGTGATAATGAATTTCACATTCAGGGCCTTGCTGTTCGAGAAATCAGCTTCTGTCAGATCAGATTCTTTCATCAGCGCATTGCTAAAATCAGCGTAGCGGAACGATGAGCGGTGCCCCTTAACCCCAAACATATTGGATCCCCTGAAATCGCTGGAATCAAGGACGGACTCATTCATCGCGGTGCGAAACAAAATGGCTTGTGCAAAATTGCAGTGCCGCATGGTTGTATTGTTGAACGACGACCAACGCAAATCAGCCAACCTGAAATCCGAATGAGAAAAATTACCTTCATTGGCATTGGAAGTGCGCAGACTCACTCCTCTAAAATCGCCATATTGCACCGATTTTTCAGTCCACTGCATATCGTCAAGGTTCTGAAACCTAAAATCGTCATAATCCTGGGGAACGAACTCAATACCAGGTAAGCGCTTCTTGCCATCGGGCCGTAAAGTCTCCTCCTGAATAATTTTCTGCCTGTATTCCATGGTAGTTGACGAAGGCAAAACCAACATGTGACTTGTATCCGGAGGATCGGGGAACAATTGCTCGTGCACCGAAGATGGACGATGCCAGCAACATCCGGAGATAAGCCCCAAAAGCAGAACAAAAACAACTGTTTTCCGTTTCTGAGACATCATAAAATATCTTTCGTTTTAAAGAAGTAATTGCCCAGCCATCCAAACAGTCCTCCCAAAGCAATGGGATAAGCAATGGCAAAAAAGATAAAGAGTTCGCGGTTAACCGTATCAAGAATAAAATAGGAAGCAGCGCCCATTACCGTTAATTCGGGATCAAAGAGCACCAAAACCGCTGTGCGAAAAACCTGCAGGGGGTTCAGCATACCAATACCGATGACTGTTCCGGCATCAAGACGGAGTTTAAGCAGCAATCCCATTAGAATTAAATCGAGAAAAGCAACCAACAGCAGCCAGAGTACAAATGCGGTGCTGATGGCCAGATCCTGCGAATGTGCCACGGCAGAAATAAACATACTTATGCCGAGGAAGCAAAAAATCATGGCAGCCAGCAGTGCGCTGTACAACAAAAACAAATCCCAGGGAACGTCAAGATTGGTAAAACTTCCCCAAACGGCAGCCCCCAGCAAAGCAATAAAAACGGGGATATATGTAACTAAAAATTTAGCTGCAAATTTTCCCCAGAAGTAACCACTAAACGAAACCGGCAACGAAAGCATGTATTCCATCACGTTCGACTCACGGTCGCCAACAACGGACCTTACAGTTGTGATGAGCACATAAATAGGCAGAATCACCATGCTCACCTGCATAAAAGTCACCATCAGCCGGCTAAGGCCTACAAATCCAATGATTTGCGATTCGGTGATACCGGTAGCGAACATTACCGCCACAAAACCGCCAAATAAAATGCTGTAAACCCAGAACCATTTAGAACGCAGATTCTGAAAAATATCCGCGTACATGATCTGGAAAAGGCTGGAGTGCGTTATTTTTTGTAATTGCATGATTTATTTTATCAAGTGATTAACCGCAAAGACTAATTCCCATCATGGTGCAACATTTTCTTCTTTTTCAGAAATTCTTCCCGCATGGTAAGTCCATCCCTGATCCGTTGAGCAGTGGTTTGGAAGTCAAAAGCACCATCCTGAAAATCCTTGTGAGCGGCATATCCATAACCCATAGGGGTGTCAATACCAAATACATACCAGGCATCTTCAACCTTGAGCCATTCGCCGGTTTCGGCATCACCAATAAAAGACACCGCTTCATCGCCACCATAAGTCGCCCAATCGGGGCTATCCATGTATTGAATGAGGCAGCCCAAATCGTCGTACCAGATAACTTCATTGCGCATATTGATGGATTGAGCCGAGAATTTCTGATCGGCCAATCCCATCAGGCAGTTTACACAAATATCCCTGTCAAAATTGATCTCGCGCGGGGTTTGGTCTGCAGTACGTGTACAGGCCGATGCAATGATTAGACCGGTCAAAATCAGCAATAGGTTAAAATGCTTTTTCATGTCTTTATAGTTTTTGTGCGTTTAAATTTTTGTCCAGAACAATTTGTCCCAAATCCATTTCTATCACCCGGTTGACCAAATCAGCAATTTCATCCATACGGTGGCTGCTAAGGACCATCAGGGTATTTGGGGCGTAATTTTTCAAATGCTCAAATAAAATCACACGTGCCTGGGGATCGAGATTTGCCGATGGTTCATCGAGCAACAGAATCTTCACCTTCCGGCCCAGCGCGAAACTTATGAGTAATTTTTGTTTCATCCCGCCGGAGAGTTTATGGAATGGTTTGCCTAGGTTTTGCGTTATATCTAAACCAAGATCACTACCAATTCTGTAAAACTCAGTGGCGGGTGTATTCGTAATTTTCTCCGTAAAACTGATCAGTTCGCGCACAGTCAGCTTGATAGGTGGTGGGATTTGTGGCACAAATCCGATTTCCTGTAAAATCAATTTTCGTGATTTTCTTGGGTCCATATCCATCACAGACAACTGGCCTTCATAATTGTATTGACCTAATATACAACGAATTAGTGTAGTTTTTCCTGCCCCATTTTGACCAATCAGGGCAATACGGTCGTTACTGTTAAGATCAACTGTAAGTTTATCTATAACCGTCTGTTGCCTGAATGTTTTCGTCAACGCTTGAATTCGAATGATGGCAGTATCTAATGGTTCAGTCATAATTTCATTAAAAAGTGATTACAAAATTGAAGAAGCGCCCCTTACGGAATAGGTCAGTGCTTTACCGGGACATACATCCACACACAATCCACAGCGTGTACAATCGGAGCCTACAAAGTGAACTTCCTGCGTTGCCGTGCCCCGTTTTACAAACCAGAGTTCATGAGGCACCAGGCAAACTTTTTGACATTCAAGGCAATAGCCGCATTTGTCGTGTTCAAATTTTATGGCCACGGGCGATAATTTTCCAACCAGACTGTAGGTTGCACCAATTGGGCAAACATAACGGCACCAGAACCTTCGGCTGACAAAAACCTCAAATAGAATAATGGCAAGTACCCATAGCAACAACAAACTTGGTCCATAAATCATTGCTTTTGAAATGATTCCAACCACATTCAGGTTTTCAAATACCAGATTCCGGGTAAGCAAAGCTAACAAAAGAAACCCAACCATAAACACAAACCTCAATCCCACGTGGTAATGGCGTTCCTTAATCTTCTTTTTATTTATCAGATAAATATGGACTTTTTCGGCCCATTCGGCCAGAAAATGATAAGGGCACATCCAGGAACAGAAGGTGCGACCACCCATAATAAACCAAAAAATCAGAATGGTTGCCATGCCAATCCAGAAGTTCATAGTAAGCATGGCAATATAGCCGGTTGTTGAGGAAATGGCTAGTAGCTGCAGGCTATTGAATGGATCCATAAGGTAAAAGCCTACCAGCCGTGAACCGCTCAGCGAACCTTCAAGAATGGCCAGGTCTAGCCCGAAGGAAAGCACAAATAAAAGGTTCATAAATACCAACACTGCCCAACGAATGTTCCTCATTTTATGGTTTCCTTTTCGCGCATCACGCCAATCTTTAAAACTAAGCCCGGCGCGGGTATGTGGCATTTCTTCCACTGATTTAGGCGGTAGTGGCTTTTTGTTTTTTCCGTTTGAAAAATATACTGATGACATGGCTTAAGATTTAGGAAGGTTCAACAACAATACTGGCATTTTCGGTAGGGCAAACCATCTGGCATACGCCACAACCGGTGCAACCGTCCAACACGCGTGGAATCAGATTGCGCCCACTTCGACTTACAACCTGAATAATGGCTGTTTCACCAATCGGGCATTCAGTAACGCACAAATTGCAAACTTCGCGATCGAAGTCCCGATCTCTGAGCGGACTCGCTGAAGCTGCATCCTCCTGAGGTGAGCGATATATACCTTTAAACTCATTCCCCCTTGGTTTGCCTTTAAAACCTTCCATATTGTGGGCCAGGCAGGTTTGCTTGTTCACATGAGCTTTGCCCATTTTAACTTCCTGCTTCATGGCCACTTTTTGCACTTCGAAAGGATTTACCTGCGACAAATCGGCACCAGGTTCAGCTGTGGCCGATTCTACTGCCCTCAAACCGGCATCCTTAAATGGTATAAAATTCAAAACCGCAGTAGGGCAGGTTTCCACGCATTGCAGGGCATCACATGAAAAATCACAGGGTTGCTCACGGGGTTCAATGTAGGGTGTTCCAAAGCCAAGCCCTTCACCAGCCCCAGAGAGCTTGATGGCCTGTACCGGACAAATCTGAACGCAGAGCCCGCATTTTATGCAGCCGTACAAGAAGTCCTCTTCATCAATTGCACCCGGAGGTCGCAAAAAATCTTCCCGGGGAATGGCTTTGGCGGCTTTGTGATCGAGCACAAATGTTCCTGCCCCAATCACTGCCATTGCTCCAGTTGCAATTGCTCCTGTCTTGAGGAAGTTTCTGCGGTTCATTTCATTTGGTTTTGATTTCATGATTCTGGTATTAGGACTTTAAAGATAAGTTTTTTTCAGTTTACAGATTGATATTCAAACCTATATTGTTTTAGCGCATAAAATGAGGCTCCAATCGCAGTTGTAAATTGTGGATGTGGGTGCACAATAACTTTTCGCATCAATTCATTTTCAAGCGCATCAATCATCCCCCCATTAAGTGCAGGGCCTCCATCGAACAATACATCATCATTCAACTGAATTCTGGAAGCCAGACGGGCAATTCGTTTGGCAATGGAATAGTGTATTCCACAAGCTATTTCGCTGGTATTATGACCCGATGCCAGCAAGGAAATTATCTCCGATTCTGCAAAAACAGCACAAGTACTGTTAATGGTCAATGGTCTGTTGAGTGCCTGAAAGTGCAGTTTTTCAAGATCTTCCACATCAACCTCAAGATTTCTAGCAGCTATATCCAGAAAGCGTCCTGTACCAGCGGCACATTTATCATTCATTACAAAATTTGTCATTTGGTTGTGCCTATCGAGTTGGATGATTTTAGTATCCTGACCACCAATGTTAATTATCGTTTGAATGTTTGAATCTTTCTGTGCCATAAATATTGCACCTTCAACATTTGAAGTAAGTTCATTGATTTTTTCATCGCCCGATTTGAAAAGCTTTCGTCCATAACCTGTAGTAACCGTATAAGCAATCAATGATTTATCCATATGATTTTCTGCAAACAGTCTGTCAAGTGTATCCTCTGTATTCTGATTGAATCGACTTCCAGTAGGCGATTGCCCCAATGCACAAATATTTTCACCCTCGTTGAGTACTGCAAGTTTTATGGCTGTAGAACCAATATCGATACCAACGAAATATTTCATATGGCCTGATTTTTTCTGTTGTGCTTTATTGAATGCAGAAATGCTTCAACTCGTGTTGTCAACTGACCAATATCTTCCGGACTATAATCCGTCTCAACAAACAACGTTTGAATACCCGCCTGTTCCATCGCTTTGGCTATAGCACGGGTTTCCATGTCGTATAATTGACAGCCAGTAAATGTTTGACAAACAACACCATCAATCTTATAATCTTCGATTGCCGCTAACAATTTTCTTATTCGGTCGGTATTTGGAGAAAAGTTGGGGCAAGTGCTTGGCTTGAGGTAACGGTCAGCAATGGCAGGAATCATATCATATAAATGCCATTCATCAACGGCGACTGTATCCCAAAGCATACGTGAACTGGAACAAAATTCTTCGGAAACGATAATTCCACCTAATTCTTCGACAAGTATCGGCATTTTCATATTAGGAAATACAGATGGAGAGCCGGTTAATAAAATTCGAGGCGCTCTATCGTTTACAACATTAAAATTCGATGCAAGTCTATTTTCCAATTCCTTATTTAAAAGTTCAAGGTTAAGTGACCAACGATCAATATCATCAAAGAAAAATGCGTTTGTAACTAGAAGTGCATCTTTCCCAAAAATGACGGGAGCAATAGTACGCAATTGGTTAAATTTTCGATAAAGCTGTTGGGCATGAGCGACCTTATGTATGGCATCCTTCAGTGATTTGGCTGTAAGTTTATTTCCTGTAACGGACTCAAGTTTTCTTATTAGTTTAAAAACAATCTGCAACCAATATTCCCGGGCTTCTTCTGAATCCTTCGTCGATGGCATTTCAAGCAGATAAAACTTCTCACTAAGTTCTTCGTTAATATCGCCTAATCTCTTTTTTTGGTCGCAAGTTGCCGGATTAATAATGAGGTCGGGTTGAATTTTACCAGGTAAAAGATTGAAGGAGATAGCACCTAGTGTCGATTTCACCATCGGACAGCTTTTAGCCGGTAGAAATTCGGCGCCCACCTGATCTGTAGAAAAAGAACCGGCGCACGACCTGACCGGGATTGCACCGACCGCAAAGATGAGCTCAACAGGAACATGAATACACAAGGTAGCAATTATTTTCTTTGAGGATTGCTGCCCAATACTTTCATTTCTGATCAGGTTTCTATGCCTTTCATAGAAATACTCCATAGCAGCCGGATTGTCAGGAAAATTATCTGAAATGGCCGCCATGGTTTTGCCAATCTCCATATCGTAATGAATCGAAGCAGTTTTTAATACCCTCTGAAATCTGTCAGCTTGCTGAATATCTTTCATCATTTCCCTTCGTTTTGTTGTGCTAACTTCTCTTGCTGACGAGAACGTTTGAAAAATCCCTCCTGAGTTGAGCTAAAGATTTTCACATTAAATAACCTAACATCGAGGCAATCATCTTCAGGACAAGCTTCTACACACTTGAAACACATCATACAATCATCCTTTACAATATTTTTATTGGTTATATCTTCAGCAATTCCAATAATTCCCACATCGCATACACGGTAACAATTGCCACATTTGGTGCATTTGCTGCCATTTTTAGTTAGCCTCAGGATGCCAATACGCGAAAACAAAAATTGTAAGGCACTCATCGGACAGAAGAAACAAAAGAATCTTTTTTTTGCAAATGCACCAACAAAAAAGAGGCCTGTAATTATCATCCCTAATGTTGACATAACCAAGGTGGTTTTATTCGTAAAATCAATAAAAACCTGAGATGTATCAGCACTCGCAAGTGGCATAATTGTTCTTCCGGGACAAACCTGGCAAAATGGCGCCTGCATATCATGGTTGATAGGGGGAAGTCCAAAAAAAGAGTTGCTCATTCCAAGCGGAATTGCTATCAGTAGAACCAATAATACATATTTGATCTTTTTTAACTTCTGAAAGCTTAAGCTGTCATAACGAGAAAACCTGATACCAATTTTATTACGAAGCTTTGTTATCCAGTCCTGAAGTGTGCCAAGCGGACAAATAAAACCACACCATGCTTTGTTAAAAACTATAAAGAATCCAATAAACGTAAGAAACCCCGTAAAGAATGCCAAACCCCGGAAACTAGCCAATTCACTCCACGTAAGGTGCAGTCCATGTTGAATTGCAATCAAATAGCAAGTACCCGGACTCCCTTGATTATAAGGGCAAGCAAAGGTTGGCACCTGTGAGCCAATGTGAATAAAGAAGTAACCTCCGTAAGCAATAAGTAAAAACGAAAGCAACTGAATCCAAAACCTAAGCCTGGAGACATTCGCATTATCAGCTTTATGTTTAGTATTTTGAAGTAAGTTCATAGTTGTGCTTCTTAAGTACATTTCGCTTGTGACGATAAATGTAAATAGCAATAAAAGAGACGATTACAGTAACAATAAATACGACAAGCCCCCAAACAAAAGACATGTAATTTGTTTTGGCAGGAAGATAAGCTTCGGAATAGGTTGTTACATATTTAGTATTCGCAAATGTCTTTTGTTTGTAAATCCCAGATTCAGGAAGGGTCTTCTCAGCAATGAGCAGATAATCGGAAAGCTTTTTCACATCAAACAGATTCCAGTTGGTAAAATAATCCTGAATAAGCTGAAATGTTACTAAACCATCACTATTACTATATTGAACTTTTTCCCACCCTTTTTGTGTTGCAAGCGTCATTTTAACTCCTTCCAAAGGTTTGCCCTGATGAAGAGCACGGAAGGTCACAAACTCACCAGAAGAAACGAAATAATGCAAATCATCGCTTTTGGTACGCTCTCTGACAACCTGCATTGGAATGTCCTTTTCGAAAGTTTTATAAGGGATATACTTCAACTCCCTGGCATGTCCGTTTCTACAACTATGGTTCAACATTTCACGCGAGGCACACGATACAAATAACGTATCATTCTGAACATTTTTGTCTAGGTAAAAAAGGTTGTAAAAACCTTCGTCCGGGTTATCAAATACAAATGCAGAAGAAGTTGAATCTACTATTGTTTCAATCGCAACCATTTGTTCCTGTGGATCGAAAAGGAGTATTTTCGCGCTCGTATCAGCCAGGCTGAAAAGCGATTCCTCGACTGAGGAACCGCTTTTTAACCATTGAATCACCTTCGTGCTTCCTCTCTTTCCTTTCAAAGTACTTAGCTTATGCATTCCTGATAGCGTAACCCTCAACGAACCTTCTTTTGGTGCATTATTTGATACCCAAATCTGAGCACTTGCCTGAATTGAAAGCAACATCAGTAAGCAAAAAGTTGAAATCATTTGAAGTAGAAGTCTCATAACCAAGTTTTAGAAACTATAACCCAATGAAAGAGTGAAACTTGTCGGCCAGCCGGCATAATACATTTTTCCCCAGGTTGTTTTATGGGTTTGAGGATTGTATGATTCTGATGCATATGCCCATGTGGCATAATTAACATTTGTCAGGTTCTCAACACCAAAACCAAGATTCCAGTCTTTGCGATGATATTGCAGTTTCGCATTGAGCAAAGCGTATCCATCATACTCGTTTACGTTCTCGTTGTCCATGAAAAATTTACTTACGTAAACAAAATCGAAAGAAGCCGTGAGTCCAAAGTCGAACGCATAACTAATTCCAGCATTTGCTTTATTGTGAGGGGTTTTGGTCAACTGATTTCCGGTAAAGTCGGAATAGTCAATAAATGTTGCATCCAGATAGGAGTAACTGACAAATGATTTGATTTGCTTGTTGATCCTATATTCTACTGACATTTCTATTCCTTTATGACGCGTTTTCCCAATGTTTTTGTAAACAGGCGTTCGTGTACTGATCAAAGTGTCAATTTCTGTAGCAATCTGATCGTTAAAATCCATCATAAACAAACTCACCTGATAAATAATTTTAGAAGCAATTTCTCCACGCACACCTATTTCGTAGTTGGTCAGATACTCGGGCTTCAGGTTTGCATTGGCCAACCCACTGTAACTGCTCCCAATAAATAGCTGGGAAATCAATGGAGGGTTAAAGCCCTTTGAAACATTGCCAAAAATTGTCAGCTTGTCCGTTGGATTAAATGCCAATCCAAGCTTTGGGCTGATAGCTATTACATTTTTATTGTCTGAAGTATTGTCTTCACCGGTATTGAATTGATCTTCCCAGTTATAGGAAACCTGATCGAATCGCAGACCAAGTGTAAGGCTAAGATTATCAAACAGCATCAATTGATTTTCTGTATATAAGCCAAACATTTGGTAAATACTCCTGCCTTTATCATTCATTTCACCAATTTCTCCCGAGTCCTCATCGCGAAGGAATTCTTCGTTTGTGCCAGTTTCATTATCGAAACTCGCACCCACAACGACCACATTGGGTTTGTCCAGAAGTTTATATGAATGTTTTAGCCTGACTTCTCCTCCCAAAAGGTTAATGGCGTCTTCTGCCCAGCGCGTATCAAGATAATGACCTTCGTCATGTCTTCCTCTGCTGTAAGCATTGGCCTGAAAATCAGTATTGGGGTTGAATGATTTATTGTAAATCAAATTGATGCGATAGAGTTTTTTGTCGCTGCCAGTAAAATTGTTGGTGGCAATTCTTGAGCGTTGAGCAAAAAGCGCACTATCAAGTGGTCCGCCACTTTCATCGCTTGTATTAATATAATCAGCAGTAAATGAAACCTTTCCGGCTTTTTGAAAGTTATTCGAAATTTTAACACCAAATCTTCCCGAGCTATAGACGCTTCGATCCTGGTACCCTTTTGAATAATAATAACCTCCTTTTAAAAAGTACTTAAAGTTATCGGTTCCTCCATTAATATTTCCACTGATTTTCTCAGTATTATAGGAGCCAACACTGCCTCTAATGCCTCCGTGAAGTCCTTTTTTAGGCTCAGCTTCCTTGATATTGATTACACCGGTAATACCATTGGGACCATACATTGCAGAAACAGGTCCTTTCAGCACCTCAATGTTTTCGGCATTTTCCATATCAATGCCTTCAAATGAAGTTCTTCCGTCGGCTTCATTTACCGGCACACCATCAACAAGTACCAGAATCCCTCTTGTTACATGTGTATGCAATCCAATCCCCCTAAATGAAACAACATTCGATTCGCCATGATGCCGGTCTTCTGTAAAAACACCGGGAACAATAGTAAGAGATTCCTCAATATTCCTTCGCTCTGTTAGATTAATATCTTTATTAGAGATGAGGTAAACTGGTGACCCAATTTTATTAATCGTTGTTGAAAGTTTGGTTGCGGAAATTGTTATCTCATTAAGTGCAAGAGGTAAAAATTCAATTTCAAATTCTATAGTAGAAGTTTTGCCAGAAGTGATCTTAACACTTTTGCCAATGTTGGAATATCCAATTGCTTTTATTTCAATTGTATAATTACCTTCAGGAATATCCGCAATGGAAAAGGAACCGTCTTCTAAAGAAATTGCACCCTTTTGAATTTCTTTAACCAGTATTTGTGCATCCTTTATGGTTTCCCCTGTTTCGGTATTTATGACTTTTCCACTTAATGTACCGAAACCTTGCGCGAACAAACCAACCGAGAGCATAAGCATGATTACCAGGCTTAAGTATTTTATTTTCATGACCTTAGAATTTATATTTTAAGCCAAAATTAAAACTTCGTCCAGGTTCATAGTACAAGCTTTGAACATCCATTGCCTTGTAGGCCCGGCTGAGATGCTCTACGTAATTTTTATCAAAGATATTCCTTACACTCGCCATAATTTCCAATGAGCCCCACAATGTGTAGTCAGCATAAAAATCAAAAATACTAAATCCAGGGGTTTTAGACTCATAAAAACTTGTAGAAACCCTGTCCTGCTTATCCACTAATCGCGCATGGAGTTCTGCATGGAATTTCTCGGTTTTGTAAGCCAATGCCGTTTGAACTGTGAGCGGGGTAATTTCAGATAATGGTTCTTCCCAGTTTAAATTCTGGCCATAGGTGTAGGAGACCGACAAATTGTAGTTCAGGTAAGGTAAAACCTGCCAGTCAAATCCAGCTTCGAAGCCGGTGAGTAGTACCTCGTCCACATTTTTGAAAACCTTTGTAAACTTAGGATCCTGACAAGGGGTATAAATCCGGGGGATGGTTGTATCAACAGCGGCAGTAATATAGTCGTTGATATAGGCATAGAAAACATCGGCGAACAAAACGAGTTTTTCGCTCTTTTTCTCAGCACGCAGGTCTGCCTGATAATTAACTTCTGACTTCAGGTTTGGGTTCCCAAGATATTCATAGGCATCCATTCCAACACTCAAATGGTTAATAAACAGTTCGGTAAGTTCTGGCGAACGGGTTGATCGGGCAGCAGCAAAAAATAAATTAAAGCCTTTGGGCAAAAACCAGGTCAAAGAGGTGGTTGCTGAAACATCCAACCTACTGTCAGGCTTAATTTCATTGTTATACTGTTCTTCAAATCCAACTACAGGGTCATTAATGCTATAATAAACATAATCCGATCTCAGGCCAAGTGTCCAGAACAGGTTAGGGGAAAGTTCGCGTTTGTTTTCCAGAAAAACGCCAAGATCATCATGATTGGAGTCCTGCCAGGTGTTATCGCGAAAAGGCTTTGGTGGATCAAATTCCTGTCCTGTGCAGGTATTTTTAAACACCAATCTATCCCGATAGCCTTCTTTGCCAATATGCTTAAAATCGAAACCGGCATAAAGCAGGTTACTTTCAGAAGTTTGCAGACCAATCTCGGTTCGACCTCCTAATACTTTGGCAGTAACAGGTGAAACGGCATGAACCGCCTTATAAGCTGGCCTCAAGGTATTTGACATTTCATGGTCCACAAAACTGCCGTAAAGTTTAATTTTGAATGACTTTGCCATTGGAGTGAGATTATTTACGGCATAATCCAACGACAACATGCTGCTGTTGTCTTTATCAGCATCCATTGGAAGACCAGCATACAAGATATCTTTTGCCATACTCTGACGCCAGGTCAACTGCAAGCGTTGATTGTTTGAAAACTGATAACCCAGCTTTGTGGCATAACCAAAGCGGGAGAAGGATGAAGCAATCTCCTGGCCGGAACCACTTTTGTAATTACCGTAATCCTTGTAGCCGGCATTAAGGGAGAAGTCAAATTTCTTCAACACCGTTTGCACAAACAGATCGCTGTAAAAATTACCACCATTTGATTGATAGCCGGCGTCAATACTGCCAGCAACCTTTTTATCGGCCGAGCGATCTGGTTTACGGTTCACAATATTAATGATGCCGCCCAGAGCGGTGCCATACCGAACACTAAACGGGCCCTTAATCACTTCAATCTTTTCAATCTCTTCGGGGGCAACCTGCGAAATGGAAGGGTCCATGCGGTTGGGACACGCATTTGTACTGTGCACACCACCATCAATAAGCACGGTGAGCTGGCTGTATTTGAAACCCCGAAGTACCGGCTCCATGCCGTAATTTCCACGTTTCTCTACGCCAAAACCAGCCTGGTTAATGAACATAGCGCCTCCATCATGGGGGTTCTCCACCTGAATGGTTCGGCCTTCGATATTTGTTTTAGTTAGATTAAGCGGATTTTTAGCTTTTATCAGGATTTCTTCCAACACCAGGGTGTCCGACTGAGCAAAACTCAATGTAGCCACGGCAAGCAAAGCAGCCGTGAGTATAATTTTGGTTACAATTTTTAAGGTTTTCATAAATTCACTTTTTGCGTTTAAACTGGCGCACCTTTTATAATGCGCGCAAAACCAACAAATTAGAAAGCAAGCTGGTAACCTCTGCAGATTTGCGAGGTGGTTTAACAAAAAGCGACTTTGGGTGGAGGGAAAAGCACATCATTGATGCCACAATGGGTATGCTTTTGAAAATCTATGAAATAATCAGCCTTCTCACGATAAAACAAAGAGTTGTCGATTGTTTCACAAGGCAAATAAATCAACCCGGTGTGGGTTACGGTGGTTTCAGGAATCTTATTTTCTTTTTTGTTATCGTCCATTTTTTTTGAACGTTCAACCAATGCCTTGAGATAGGTAATATCGCCTGTTAGCGGTGATTCGTGACTTTTATTTATGGACACCTCATTGTTCTTCTGATGGCCGGCAATTGCATTAAGGTAAGGCCACAACTGTACTTCCGGCAAAATGATAAATGCCAGATGAAGCATACATAGCACCAATGCCGCCAAAGTACGTTTCATAATTTTTCATTAATTTTTCTGTCCCATTCGGCATCCCATCTAAAAATCGGGGATTTATCCCTTAACACCATTTTAGGTTGAGAAAAAGGGGCCAGACGTTCCAAAAAGTCAAGTACCAAAAGCAAGGGTGAGCCATAAAAGAATTTCAGATCCCTGTCAAATGACCACAAGTGCTCTACGTAGGAAAATAAGGTGTAAGGTGCATCACCTACATTGTCCCCATCCTTGTCAAAACCCTGATAGTCATCGAAATAATTAGTCTGCCAACGGTTAAGGTTTGCGGTTTTACCTTCTGCTTCCACCTGCACCAGATTGTTATGGAAGTAATTGTGCTTGTATAAGTTTCCTTCCTGGTTGGTGTGAAAAAAGATTCCCGTGCCACAGAAGGCAATTTCGTTATACATCACGGTATTGATTTTTTCGGGCACAAAAGGTGAAACATCCACGTGGATACCTTCAGCGGAATAAATAAACCGGTTGTGCAAAATCTGGTTTGATGAAGTTTCTTTCATACCCAGGCACATGCCACTGATGCCATTTGAGTGCATAATGGTATTGCCCGTCATTACCGTTTCTTCGCTGTACATCAGGAAAACACCAACTGAATTTTCGTAGAAGTAATTGTCTTTGATGCGATTGTTGTGGGCATACATAAAATGGATGCTGTAACGGTTTCCCACACCTTTGTTGGCTTCAAAGGTATTTTCGGAGGAATACCAAACCACCATATCGCGCACCTGGTGCCAGTAATTTCCTTTAATGAGGTTATTCTTTGAATACCACAGTCGTATGGCATCTCCTTTAAGCGCCATGTCGCGGCGCGAAAGGGAGGTTATTTCGTTGTTGAGGATTGTATTATGTTCAGCCTGAAAAATATCAACACCAAAAAGGCACTCCTCAATAAAGCAATTTTCTACTATGTTATAATTGCCGGTTATTTTTACCCCACAGTCAATTTTATCATGCGATCCACCGGATTCAATGATGTGTAATCCCTTAAGCTTTATAGTGTTAGCTTCAATATAGATAACGGAACCTTTGTTCAATCCCGAAATGGTTACTTTTCCTCCTCCATCAAGGGTTATGGCATCTTTTTTAAAGACCGCAGGGCCTACATAATAACCAGGCTCAAGCTTGACATACTTTCCGGGAGGAGCCTGATCAATAATTTTTTGCAGAGGAATGGGCTTCGAATGATCAACAAAACCGGTAACAGGAGTCCGTGTGCCAAAACGCATATCTCCCTCCTGCGCCCGCACTCCCGTAGAAAGCAACAGTAAAATCAGTACAGAAAGAAGATTCAGTTTCTTCATAAGCCATTATAAGCGTCAGGACTTTGACATCCTGACGCTTAATTTTTAAAATTATTAATTTGTACGCAAGGCTTTTTTCTTCAATAAAATAGCCAGAATCATGAAAACAAAAGCACCTAAGGCAATAAAAAAGCCTATATAAGGATAAGATTCCGTAGTAAATTGAGCTACTTTACCTTCACCAAAAACCGTAGGCATAAAAGGTTTGATCCCTGCAAAAGCCCCTCCGCCATGTAATCCCAGATTGTGCCCATACCAATATAGGTAAAACATGTACACAAAAAGGAAGTAAAATGGCACCAATGCCGGAATGAGACCGGCAATCAGGTTCAATCGCTTTTTGGTAAATGCAAAAAGCAATGCCAACAAAATGAATACGATGAAAATATAAGGCGAATTTACCATGATAAAATTAAGGGTTTTTAGTGCCCCGGGCGTAACATTCACTTTAATCTCCTGCCCCGTTGCGGGGTCAATCAATGCATTCCCGGCTTCATCTTTTTTGGTATCAAAAACAAAGAAACTCGGGTGATCCATTGTGGAAGGGTTATTTCGACCCTGCACAATGGGGTACATGCCGATATAGTGATTGATGGCGTTCATCTCGCTCAGGCAATCGGCCCCCTCATTGGTGGCTATCTCTTCCCTTTCTTTTACACCTTCGCATCCATTATACACACCATTGAATTTGAAATCGACACGTATCCCTTTGGGGTACATAGACTTGGGATATTGAATACTCTGAAGGGCAACGCCCCACATCGGCAAAAAATATGTAGCACCAATGAGAATTACCCCAATTATCGCAAATATGATGTATGATTTTGATTTCATAATTTCAAGGTATTTTAAGTAGAAAAAATTAGTTGGCAGCAGTTACCCCGGCCTTGCTCATCATAAAACTAATGGCGTCAAATAAGTCCTGCTCTGTGCAGTCCATGCATGTGCCTTTTTCGGGCATTACACCATATTTCCCGGTATAACCATGGAGTGCATCCTCGGTTAAGGTTTTCATCCCCTTTGCAGCAATTTCTTCCCAACGGACTTTGTCGGTGAGTGCAGCAGCTCCGGCAACGCCAGTCATATGGCAGGCAATACATGCTTTGTTGTAAACAACTTCTCCATTGGCAAGGTCGGCTTTCATTCCTTGAGCTTCGGCTTCAGCACCGCCGCCACCGCCACCACAACTGATAAGTGCACCTGTAAAGAGTAATCCTCCAATCAAGGCAATAAGATTTCTTTTCATCGTTGTTAATTCGTTTAGTTAATGATAGAATAGATTAATTGAGGTCAAATTTAAACAAAATAATCCGGGGGATAAAATATCCCCCGGAAAATCGTCATTATTTTTGCTCTTTTAAGAATTGGGTTGTTTTAAGCTTAAGATATTTAATGATTTTTGGCGCATCCTCTTCAGAAACATTCTGGTTGGGCATTGCCAGTTTGTAACGCTGACGCATAGCCTCAATATCGGCTTCTTTGTAATGGCCTTCAGGGTTCATTATCCATGATTTGAGCCAATCATCCGCACGGCGTTTATCCACCATCAACAAATCGGGTCCGTTAAAATCCTGACCGAATTTATGACAAGCATTACAGCCGTAATTTAGAAATTCCATTTCACCTTCAAGAAGGTTTTCCATTTCGATGGCTGAAGGCTGGAATGCCTGCATCTGCATATCGGCCTGAACACGTTTGGAATAAGCCAACAAACGATTATTTTCTGCAGTTTCATTGTGTTTCACCGTAAGGTAACCCTGCAATTGCCGGGCTTCAGCGTTATGGTAATTGTCGAGCAGCAAAGGATACATCCCTGCCCTGTTTGCAGTAAATTCGAGGGTGGCGGTTTCACCGGGACGCCAGCGGTACATCTGGTCATAGGCCGCAATTTCATATACATAATGGTCCAGATTGGTTTGACCATGGTTGGTGATATGAAGTTCGACTTCCTGTCCCTGGCTCACACTTATATTACCGGGGGTTACAACACCATTGTTCAAAGTGGCATAAATATGTACTTTATTGCCACTGGTTTCCACGCGCTCTTTGCCCAGATCCGTTGCGTAAGGTGATTTCTCCATCTTATAGATGTTCGTTCCGATGGGATAAGTATCCACAGATACATAATTATCTACTGAAATAAGTGAGGTATAGTGAGGCTCACCCATAGGCAATGGCATATCGTAAATGGTCGACATTTTATCACCGGAAATATCGATCAACTGGTGGTTTTGCGGATGCAAAGGTCCAACCGGGTTGAAACGGTCAATGGACAGTTTATTCAATGAAATCAGGTATTTGCCATGCGGGTTCACAGCATCGCCGTGAGCAGCAACCAGGTGACCTACATTATAGTGAGAAGATACATAGTCAATTACTTTCAGGTTGATGTAATCCCATTTGGTAATGCGGGAGTCAACATAAATTGAGGTGTAAATGATACCGGGCTCTTTATCATACTGATTATGTAAGGGTCCCAAACCAACCTCAACGCTGCCATGCAAAGCTTTTTCGAGGGCAATAATGGGAATTCCATATTCATCAGTACCTTCAAAATCCCTGGTTTCCATTGCTTTGGTAATCTTGTCCCAGGAATATACCCAGGCATGTGAATCTAATTTACCCGCAACAACAATGTATTTCCCGTCAGGGTTAACATCCACACCGTGAGGTGATTTAGGTTCAGGAATCAGGTACAACATATTGTTTGCAACAGCCACATCAATGGGAATGACTTTATGGCCATTCACAATTATGTATTTACCCTGCTTAACCAGTTCTTCGGCCTTTTTCCAGTTTACAATATGCAAATAGTCAACATCACGCGAAGAACATCCGGCCTCAAAGGGCGGACGGCCACTTTCGATACCACCATAATACATCTCAGTACAGAATGAATTGGTGAATGACCAACCGTAGCTTGCATTTTTGCCCATATCGGTTAAATCCTGGGTATAGGGAGGAAACTCAACGGTGAAAGAATTCTTTTCATCAATCTTTCCAATTTCGTTGTTAAATTTCCAATAGGTTATACCACCCCGCCAGTATTTCCTGAAATTCATTTCGTTCAACGGATAATACTTACGATCTAATGGAGCAGGATATTGCGCAGATTCACCAATATACTCTGAATTAGGTGTAAAGAAACAACCGCCGTGGTTACTTCTAAAGATAGGATTGTTTACTGTTTGTTTTAATTCCCAGTCTTTCAGTGAGACTACAAATACACGTGGATTGGCCTTGTCATTTACCACTGCCCATTTTCCGTCATATTCTCCATTGGTTTCTGAAAATCCAGGGTGATGGGTGTCACCCCAGTCAATTACCTGACCATCAATGTATCCTGAGCGCAATACTTCTTCACTTTCTTTGCTGTAACCAAATCCATTAACTGGCTGGCGTGATGAAGTGGGAACGTATTTCATGAGCCTCATAGAGGGCACGGCATACATAATCATATTGCCGGCCTGTCCTCCTGAGTTCAAAGCGATATACTCATCTGTCAGGTTATCAGGGGTGTATGTTTTGGCCGCTGCCAGAACATCATCTGCATCAAGGCCCCTGCGCTTAACAACATCGCCAAATGACTCTTCGCCACGGGGGGCTCCGGTGATTTCTTCTTGTTTGTCTCCTTTGGTGCCGCAGGCTGTCATCAATGACAATACAGCAACAATCATAATCGAGAGAAGAAGACCAGGACTGTTTTTTATATTATGTTTTTTCATCGCACAAATTTTCTTCGTTTATAAATTTCAGATTACTTGCTGAGTTGCTCATCCAACAACTTTTTAGCTCTCAGGCCGACATCGGCAGTTTTCACCTGATACTGCCAGTACTGCTCTGCCCAAAGGAATGCATCTTTCCATTTACCTTCGGTAGCATACCGTTCGTAATTTGATTTTGATGTTTTGGCAAGATCCAATTGATCAAGGGCATCCACTACCAAAGCTTCCACATAAGGATACTTTTGATAGTTGTTCTCCTTAAGGTAAGTAACCACACCATTGATAATATCCTGTGTTTCGTTGATTACCTTAATTTTATCTTCGTAGTTTTTCTTATAGCCGACCAATTGTTCAGGTGTCAGCTTGGCGTCTTCCATATCAGCAGCAGAAGGTACATATCCCTTAGGTCTGACGAGTAAAATACCTTCCATTTCGAGGTGAAGTGCTGAACAGAACTCTGTACAATAATATGGGAAAACCCCTGACCTATCTGCTTTAAAGGTCAACGAAGCAGTTTTTCCGGGCTCAAAACTACCATGAATACCATAGGTAGAAACGGTGAATCCGTGGGTTTCATCTTCGGCCCTTTCAAGGTTGGTTAAGTGGAAAGTAACGATATCTCCTTCTTCTACTTCTACAATTTCAGGTGTAATATGCGAACGGATCAAGGTACCAAAAATGTGAACCCTGTTGTCTTTGCGCTCGATTTTCTCCTGACCGGCAACGGTTTTAAACCTTGATATTTCACCAGTCCTGGTATTTGTTCCCAATGGGTAGCGAATGATGGGCTTAATGGTCGTGCGCAACACGCTCACTGAACCATACATATTTGCCTGAGGAACCGACATGGTATAAATGTCTCGCATTTTATCCGAAGAAATATCAATCAAATGTTGGTAGCTGGGACGAGTTGGTCCAATGCTGACCATATTGGGGAATAAGGCCTCCTTATCAGTAACTGTCAGGTAATTGGAGTGCGGCTGAGCTGAATTACCCTGAGGGGTCATCAGATGGCCGGGTTTAAATTTCAAGGTGAGACTTTGCTCAACCTTTAAATTATCATAGTTAAAGCGTACAATTTTCTTGTCATCCCCAACTGATGCATAAACAGTATTTGGCCTGTAGTCGAATGCAAGATCAATTACATTGTTGCCGAGTTCAACTTTTCCATGCAAAACGGCGGCTGCGTCAATGACAGGTGTCCCCAGTACATTTGTGCCTGAGAAAGTCTTTTTGGCAAGTGCATCTTTCACTTTTGCAAAATCAAATACCATTGCGGTGTTGGATGCTGTAATAAAGTATTTTCCTGAAGGGTCAACTTTTACACTTTTGGCTGCCTGATCCAGTGGAATCAAAGCAAAAACACCGGCCTTTATACCTTCCTGAAAAGGAATGACCGAGAAATCATTGACGGCATTGGTTTTCAAGTCCTTGGCTTTGGTGTAATCATACACATAAACATAGTTCTTGTTTTGGTATGAGGCCAGACCAATCAGCAAACCATTGCTGTTTATTCTACCCGCGTCAAAATAACCGAGTGTAAAGGGTGGCAGTTCAAGGGTGAATGATTTCTCTTTAATCATCCGTCCAACATGATGGCCTTCACCTGCCTCTGATTCAGTATCTTCAAACTTCCAGGATGTAATTCCTGCCTTAAATTTCGTTTCGTATTCAGTAGCCACATCAGCTTCACGGTGATCCCATGGTGTCGGGTACTCGCTGGTCTGAAATACGAACTCAGTATTCTCTGATACACTAACACCCGGGAAAGCATTGATAAAAAGCGGGTGCATCAATACCTGCTTGGTTTCAAAGTCATCCAGACCCAGCATGGCGATGCGAGAGTTGGCACCATCGGAATAAAACAGATATTTCCCGTTGTACTTACCGTCGGTTTCGCTAAGTGCAGGAAACCGCATGTCTCCATATTTTAACAAAGTGTTGTCGAGCGATCCTTTTTTAAGCATGAGCGTACTTTCGTCATCAAAGCCGTAACCCTGCCAGGGCTCGGGGGAGAATACGCCAACATACTTGTAAATACGCATCGAAGGCAATCCATAAACGATCATCGTTCCTGAATTGCCCGAGCCAATAAAGCCGAAATACTCATCGCGGCCACCTCGGGGCATGAAGGTTTTGACTGCTCCCAGTACATCGTCGTCATTAAGACCACGGGTTTTCTTGACGTCAGCTAATGTTTTCTGTGCCATGGCATCATGCACAACAGCACATGTCATCAACACACTGACCAAAGTAACTGTCAAAGCTTTGAAGAAATGCTTCATAATTTTGGTTTTTGGTTAAATTAAAGGAATAATCTTAACAGGGTCGCAAGATGAGTTTTGCCTGATCCTGCTATTAATAGAACGAAGTTCAAATACAAATATAAATAGGTTGAATCACCCCAAAAAAATAAAGGCGTTTCAAAACAGGAATATGAACTACTTTCCCTGTTATGAAACATTCAAATAATCGAAACCATACGTATATAAGTACTTCATTGCTTCTTTTTTAATTAGTTAAGCTGTTCAATACTAACTTTTTAGAAAATACAACAAATATACCATTGTTTGAAAACAAGAATTTTACCTATATTTGCTGTAAATGTTCAGGCATCATGCAGTATGAAAGAATCTGGATGCCTTACAATGGGCCAATCAATTGTCTAAAGAAGAGTTTAAACACTAACTATTAACCAAAATGGAAATTTTGAATCATGCATTATGGTTAGTGCTGAGTTATCAGTCGCTGGGGTTCTTCTTTTATATGCTATACCTGAACTTTCAAAAAAAAAGCACCTCACGGCTGATTTTTGGATTTTTCCTCCTCTCCTTTGGTCTGGCCAGCTTTCTGGTACATATCCACCTTTTTGAGCACAATTCAACTTTCTTCATTCTCTTCCCCCTGGCATTCTGTTTTGGACTTACCCTGATACCACTATTCTATTTACATCATAAATCTTTATTAATCAAAGACTTTAAAATTAAAACAACTGACCTTAAGCATTTTCTGCCTTCAATTTTAATGTTGCTTTTCCTCACACCATTTTGGGCGCTCATTCTGAGTAATCATCCCCAATACCTAAATTTGGTTTATGGATTTCTGATGAATGGAATACCCGGCAAACAAACCTGGATTATTGAGATCGCAGTAAAATCAGTTGTCTCAATTCAACTGATTATCTACACTTATAGAGGAATCAGGCTTTACAAAGAATTTTGCCGGCAAATCTCAACAGAACTTTGTAAAGATTTAAACTACTTCATTTCTGGAATAAAGATATTTGCAGCAAGCTTTGTTATAATGATGTTATTGTTAATCAGTCATCGCTTTTTACATATATCGGGAGGTAGTTATGGCAGCACTTTTTTTATACTGTCGTTGCTATTCCTGAATATTGGTCTTACTTATTTTGGTATCCGTTTTGAAGACAACTATCTTTTTGAATGTCAGGATGTTTCTGGAATAGAATCATTAGTTATAGCTCAGCAACCAAAAATTGAAGCTGTAGCTATAGATGTTATTAAAACAAATAATGGTTCCAAATACCATTCTTCCTGTATTTGCTCAGATTTGAAAGAAGAGCTTCTTGCAAAATTGCTTCATCTGATGAAAGAAAAAGAACCTTTTACCAATTATAAGGTTCGTATTGATGATATTGCAGACATGGCAGGCACCAACACCAAGTATTTGTCGCAAGTGATTAACGAACATTTTGGTAAAAATTTTCATACTTTTCTGAACGATTACCGCTGTTCAAAAGTAATTACCATGTTTAACAATCCGCTTTATGACAATTATAGTATTGAAGGGATAGCCGAGACATGCGGGTTCAACTCCCGATCTACTTTTGTGGCATCATTTAAAAAATTTAGCGGTAAGCTTCCCTCAGCTTATCGCAGTTCAATACACTCAAAATCAGGAAAATAGAGTCTCCTGCAATTTTGGCTGTACTATTCATCCACAATTTCAGTAAAACCCCATGACTTTAAACGCTTGAGGACTCCTGAGTAACGATCGAAGGTAAACGCCTTTTGGGGCAGATGATTCAGATGACTTTCTATATACTTATTCATCAAATAATCATGAAGATAGCCGGCATTCAACTTACCAACTTTGCCTGCGGCATAATATAAATCGTTAAGATTAAGGCTGTCAACATTATAAATATACTTCACATCACCAGTAAAGTGGAAGTAACGAAAATCACCTTCCACCCAATCGCTGATGGTTTGCTGACTGAACACAACCTGCAATGTTGAGTCGTATTGATTCATGCCAGTAAGTTCAAACCAGAAGTTCATATTTATTGATGTAATCAGGTAATCATAAGAATACATATCCTCGTCATTAAATTGCGCCGATTCACCAATGGAATCAAAATATTCCTCCAGTCCGGCCTGCGCCAGGTTTACGATTAATGCCTTTTTGCCAGAGGCAAGAAAATCAATGGTATTTTTCGAATCAAATACCTGAAAACCCAGCATGTGTAGCTCATTACGAAAACCCTGAAGGAATTCCTCCATATAAATACTGTCATTGGTATTCCTTAGTATTGCCGTATTTGCCAGAAGCACAGAATCCCGGGAAGAGACTGGTAGTGAGTCTAATTTGAGGGAATCGGGCAACTTATAACCGGTTTTAAAAACCATATCAGGGGCCAGCAAAAGTATTGCTGCCGCTCCGCTTTGATGAACAAATTGTTTGGCTAATTTACGCTCCGGACCACATGAAACCAGTAATACCAGGGATAAAACTGCTATATATAAATGCAATGGCTTCAAAAATGCTTGCTTCCGGTTCATGATAATTCCTATTTATTCTTTGTTAGCCCCACCACACTGATTGTTTTTGAGTGCTTCACCAAACTTTAACCCAAATTCATGTGCTTTAGTATGTTCATCGGTGGCAGGAGTAAACTTTATAAACAAATTTTCTTCAAAAAGTTTAAGTTTTAGGTTACTGAGGTTGGATTCAATGAATTTAGCCCCTTCACCGCTCCATCCATACGAACCAAAAGCTGCACCCAGTTTTCCCTTATCCCGGATAGGGTTCATAAGGGCAAAAACATTATAAATCTGCGGAAGGATATTCTGGTTAATGGTGGGCGAACCAAGAATTATCCCTGAAGCTTTTGACAATTGCTCATCCAGCACAGCCGCAGGACTTTTCTCAATATCCATCACTACAACCTCAATGTCCCCCGAATCCTTCAAACCTTTTGCAATGCTGAGGGCCAGATCACCGGTGTTATGATAAGCAGATACATAAGCAACAAAAACCCTGTTTTTCTTTGGGTTTTCAATGGCTTCACGCGACCACTGTTCGGACATTTCAAGATACCTTTTCCAGTTTGAGCGAAGAATTGGGCCATGTCCGGTGCAAATGGCATTAATTTCAAGTTGCTTTATTTTTTCTATTGATTTCAGAAAAAACTTACTGAAAGGCTTTAGAATTACATCAAAATAGCACCTAAAAGAATCATCATAATTATCCACCAGATCGTCATACATCTCTTCGGAGCAGAAATGTGCCCCAAAAGAATCGCAGGTAAACAATACCTTATCCTCTTCGAGGTAAGTGTATATGGAATCGGGCCAGTGCAGGTTTGGCGCATTGAAAAACCGAAGGGTTTTATTGCCCAGCGAAAGTGTATCACCATCCTTTACCTGTATAGATTTGAAATCGATGGTAAACATATCTTTGAGGTACCTGATGGCATTACCACTTCCGACAACTGTGGCTTGTGGAGCGAGTTTCAGCAGGTTTTCCAGGTTTCCCGAGTGATCGGGCTCGGTATGATCAAGTATAATATACTCAATTTCAGCCGGATTGCATACCTGTTTGATTTTCGCAAGGTAGGTATCCCAAAATTTCAACTTGGTGGTTTCAACAATGGCTTTCTTTTCGGCATTGATAAAATAAGAGTTGTAAGTGGTTCCGTAAAGGGTTTCCATCACCACATCAAAAGTTACAATGTCGCGGTCGAGTACGCCAATCCATTTCACATCATTTGTAACATCAAGTACTTTAGTGTCTTTCATTTGGATTAAAAAGGTATTGATTAATCATTAAAAATCTATGGTCATTTGCTTGGCGTCATCCTCCTCCTCATGCAATGGTTTACGCTCCTTGGAAGGCAACTCAATTGGCTTTTCGGTAACTGGCACTTCCGGCTCCTCCTTCATTGGCTCCACTGGTGGAGTATAAGGCAATGGATCAAGCAGTTTCAATTTTTTAACGGCGAGTGTCGTAATCCTTTTGCCCTTGGCTTTGTGGCTTTTGGATTCAATGAAGTCGGAAGCAATAATTTCTTCATCATCAATGGTGCGATTGTTCAGCTTTTCATCAAACATCACCAACACCCGTGGCAACCAATCAGCAGAAACCAGCACTAATTTAGAATCCTGCTCATCACCTACAAAATCCGTTTTCTTATCTGTAACTTCTACCTGGAATCGTTTGAGGTAATAAAACTTCTTTTCACCATTGTAATAAACTGCCGTGACAGGCTTGGCTTCGTAAAATTTTTCAATGATGAGCAAATCTTCATCAAAGTGATTGGCCAGATCGTAATTGAAAAGGCGGTAATCACCCGACTGCATAATGGTCAGTATTTTATTATCTCCTGAAAAGGCGCCCAGCAGTCTTCCCCTGCCTTCAGTATTCAGCCGCCTTATGGAATCATCATACCATATGTCACGGGCACCAAGGGTCGAAATTCCGGCCTCGGCTTGTGTAATCTTCTTTACCGGATATTTTGAAAGGGTATTTCCCTGAGAGCCTCTCCCTTTTATCGCCAGAGTGCTGAAATCAAAGTCAAAGTTAGGTTTCTTTAGCTTGGGTCGCGGCTTAAGGGCAACCTTTATAGTCTCCCCCTCACCATTGGGGTTTGCCGTAAAATAAAGCACTTTGGAGCCGGGCTTACCTTTGGTTAACGGATAATCTTTATCTCTGGTAATACCAACAACTGAAAACCGTTTTGCATAGGCACCGCCATTTTTACCATCCTGATAAACCATATTATAAATGGTACGTTCATCATTTTTGCGGAAAACATCAATGTGAACCACATTTTCCCCTACAAAAAATTTATCGGCTACTTTAGTTACCACAAAGGTGCCATCTTCCCGAAAAACGATAATATCATCAATGTCAGAGCAATCGCACACAAATTCATCTTTCTTTAAACCCGTTCCTGCAAAGCCTTCCACACGGTTTACATACAGTTTTTGATTGGCAGCGGCTACCATGGTAGCTTCAATGGTATCAAAATTCCGCAATTCGGTGCGCCTTTCTTTGCCTTTACCATACTTCCTGCGGATGTTGCGAAAATATTCAATGGCATATTCTATCAGGTTGTCCAGATAATGTTCTACCTGAGCCTTTTCATCATTCAGATTGCGCATGATTTCATCCGCCTTGAATGAGTTAAATTTCGAGATACGTTTAATTTTTATCTCCGTAAGGCGAAGGATATCATCCAGGGTAATTTCACGGTAAAACTGTGGCTTATAGGGATCCAATGATTTGTCGATGGTTTCGAGTACCTCTTCCCAGCTCAAACATTCCTCGATGTCGTGATATATCCTGTTTTCAATAAAAATCTTCTCTAAAGAGGCAAAAAGCAGGTTTTCGAGCAATTCGCTCCGGCGGATTTCAAGTTCGGTACGCAACAATTCTACCGTGTAATGGGTAGATTCCCTCAGGATGTCGCTTACGCTAAGGAAGCGGGGCTTACCTCCCTGAATTACCGTATTGTTTGGGGAAATGGAAATTTCGCTGTCAGTAAATGCGTATAATGCATCAATAGTGGTATCGGGACTGACACCGGGAGTCAGATGGATGAGAATCTCAACGTTTTGGGCGGTATTGTCATCAATTTTCCTAATTTTAATTTTGCCTTTATCATTTGCAGTAACAATTGAATCAATAAGGCTTTCGGTGGTAACCCCAAAAGGCAACTCGCTCACCAACAGTGTTTTTTTATCTAATTGGCTGATTTTGGCCCTCAGCCTAACCTTTCCACCTCTCAACCCTTCATTGTACCTTGAGCAATCGGCCAACCCACCGGTAGGAAAGTCGGGAAGCAATTCAAACTCTTTTCCCTGTAATATTTTTATCGATGCCTCGATGAGTTCAATAAAGTTGTGGGGCAATATTTTTGAAGCTAGTCCCACAGCAATTCCCTCAACACCCTGGGTAAGCAAGAGCGGGAATTTCACCGGCAAGGTTATGGGTTCCTTATTCCTACCATCATAGGACAATTTCCATTTGGTGGTTTTGGGATTAAAAACCACTTCACGGGCGAATTTACTCAAACGGGCCTCGATATAACGCGGGGCAGCAGCCCGATCGCCGGTATGCACATTACCCCAGTTCCCCTGGGTATCAACCAATAAATCCTTTTGCCCGAGTTGCACCAGCGCATCACCAATGGAAGCATCACCGTGGGGATGGTACTTCATGGTGTGGCCAATAATATTGGCAACCTTGTTGTAGCGCCCATCATCCAGTTCGTCCATTGCATGAAGTATGCGCCGGTGAACCGGTTTCATGCCATCGAGAATTTCAGGCACCGCGCGCTCCAGGATTACATAAGAAGCATAATCCAAAAACCAGGTTTGATACATTCCCGAAAGCTGCATCGCTTTTTGGATTTCAGCCGGTTCGTGATCGCTTCCCGTATCTTGAATCCCTTCAGGTTGAAGTTCTTCAGGGTCATTTATAATATCTTCTGCCATTTCACTTATTAATTCGACATTCCCATTACTTTAAATGCTATATACTCACTTCTGAGGATTTTTTAAAAAAGCGCAACAACAAAACTTCGATGATGATAAATAACAAAGTCGCCAGAATGAACCACTTCCAAAGTTTTTGACCATGGTTTCTCTCAGCGATCAACTTCGAAATATTTCGTTTGCCTTCAGCTAAAACGCTTACTCCTGGCAATGTTTCCTCTATTGCTTTCAATTTTGGCAAATCAGCGCATCTGAGGTCGGACTCCCGGCGATCATAATTAAAAGCAAGTGTTTTGACTATTTTTTCACCATCTTTTACCTGGTAAAAACCTGCCTCACCAATGTAATCATGCACAAAAAACACATCCCGTCCATTCACTGCCCTCACTTCAGGAATAAATTCACCAGATCCATCTTCTCGGCTAATACTCAAAACATGATCGCCCACAACCTTATATTGCCCAGGGTCAATCCCCGCACTGTTATTGGGATAGTACATCAGGGGTGACTGGTTTTCACTCTGGAAAGCGATATTGAGCATAACCGGAACAAAAAGGGCATGGCGTGGCCAGTTACTCCATGAATCATCCGGGGCCACTGCACTCACGAAAACTCTTCCACGCCCAAAATGCTTCATCGTCAGAAACGGATCACCATTATCAAGGGTCATCAAATCGTCGGCAAGCCCTTTTGCAGGATTCGAAATTTTGAAATGCTTTTTTACGATTGGAAGATCGGGATTACCTTTCTCAATCTTATTCTTTTCAAACACATCTTTGAAAACCATGTGCTCCCTGTTAATTTTAGAAACCTTTTGTGCTACTGTATCCAAAGGACCATAAGTAGGCGCACTTAATGCATTGAGCAAAAGGCCAATGGTTTCATTTTCAGCCTCGCGGGGAGGAAAAACAATAAGATTTCCACCCTGTTCCACAAATCGGACCAATGCATCATTTGCCCCGGAGGAGAGCCCTTCGGTCCCGTTAAGGATAACAAGGTTTTGAGCATCAAGCGCCGAAAAATTGGTCTGCCTGACGGGCGAATTATTCAATTGAAGCACCGAATCCAACGCAAAAACACTTTTCAGGTAAGCATTTTCATCATCCTGATTGATGGCAAGCACAGGGATTTGTTCGCTAACTTCAAGAACCATGTAATAAACGTCATCAAAAATTACCGGGTAATCGGTTATCTCAACAACGGCCTTTTGTTCACCCTGGGTAGTTGCGCTGAATATAAGAACGGTGGTGAGCGAAGCCTCAGGCCCGATATCAATGGCTGACACTGCCCTTTGCTCCCCATTAATCGTAAGCTTTACAGGTATTTTTTCAAGACTATTGTCAGAAATATTAGTGATTTTTACATTCAACTCTGCGGTTTGATTCATCCGTAAAGCGGGATTGGAAAACCAGCAACTATCTATAAAAAGATTTCCGGAAACGCTGGCATCTGCCGGTACCAAAAAAACAGGAAAGTCGAACAGGCTATCGGGAATGGTTGAAAGCACGGTAGCTTCCTGGAAATCAGATAATATAAATGAGGTTGAGGATGGATATTTTTTATCGCTCAGCAAACCTTCCTGCCGCTTGAGTATTTCAGTAAAATTCCGGTACAAGGGGGTGGGTTTTACCTCCCTGAGCATCAAAAGAAACTCATCCCGGGAAACCAGGCGTTGATGGCGGCCTTCAAAATCGTTGGTCAAAAGCTGAAACAGATCATCGGCATCATATGCTAAGGCAATATCAGCGGCTTTTTTTTTGGTCTCATCCAATTTTCGCCCTTCGGTGCTGCCCGCTTCCATACTAAAGGAATTATCCACAAAAATACCTGCCACGTTAATGCTGCCGGTAACCAATTTTTCACCCGAGGGGATATATGGTTGCGCAAATGCAAGAACCATTGCAGAAATGGCTAACAACCTCGCAGCCAACACCAGATAATGCAGCAGTTCGGATTGTTTCCGGGTTTTCTTCTGAAAATTACGCAACAGCTCCACATTGCTGAAATAAACCTTCCGGTAACGCCTAAAATTAAAAAGGTGTATGGCTATGGGAATGGAAAGCGCGAAAAGTCCGTAAAGAAAGGAAGGGTTAACAAATTGCATAAATTCTTATCAGCACTATTGGTGTGCAAAGTTAGCAAATCTATATAGATTTAGAAAAAAAGCTCAGACAGATTTCTGATTGCAGATTACAGATTGCAGATTGCAGATTACAGATTGCAGACCTGCCCGACTGACCAACGCAACATTAATTGAGGATCAACAATTTTTGGGTCAGGCGGATTGCAGATTGCAGATATTAAAGCCCGAAATGGTGACTCTCTGAAAACAAGGATGGCTTTCGGGTAAAAAAAAGGCCCGGCAGAAGCCAGGCCAGGAATTTGTCAAGTGGCTGTAATTCAGCATAGCAATAATGAGTCATTATATTCAGTTTCAACGAGTAGTTTATGAGAGTTTTCCTTCACAGCCATCGACTTGAACAATTCACGCAATTCCTTGTCAGAGGCGCGTGAGGCCATTTCAAGATACAACCTCAGCCCAAGGTGAATTTTACGCATTGCAACTTCAAGAATTTCAAAATATCGTAAATCTTCTTCCGGATGATAACCATTCAAATAACCATTGATTTCAATACCGGAAAACATTTCTTCGGGCAATTCATCGGCAGGGGTCTGACGAAGCCTGCTCAAACTGACCATATGAGAAAACTCCTCGCGCGCATAATTTTCGAATACCTTTTTAAGTTTCAGATTTTTTGCATTTAAGGCCAATCGATTAAAAATATTGGCACATTCCTGTGCGTTGTGCATGGCAAAATGTAGCGCGTCGTCCTTTGAGTGGAGGGTTTTCATAAGCTTCAATTTTAAAATTTTGATGTTGGTCAGCGACCTGTGCAAGGGTCTTTTAATATTTATGTCAGATTGGTTTAAAAGTAACTACCCATTCAAAAAAAAAGCCACCCGATAGAGTGGCATAGTTTACATGATCTGTAAATTAATTTTCCTTTAAGACATACTGATCGTATTCTATCTCAAAACGAAGTTTGTGTTTTGATTCTTCCACCGCCAATGCCATAAAAAGTTCTTTCATCGATGCATCTAGAGCCCTGTCGGACAAATCCAGGTAAAGCCTGAAAGCTGCTTTCTCTTTTTTCATGGCCACAACAAGTGCCTCATCGTATTTCAGGTTTGGGCCTGGTATCACATCCACTATGTAATCACTGATTTTTAAATCCTGAATATTCTCGTTATTTACAGACATCAACCCAGATTCCCTGATGGAAATAAGTTTTGCCTTGTGCCCCATTTCTTCGTGGGCATATTGCCTGAATATCAATTTCATTTCGGGATTTACCGATTGGATGGAAAGTCGGGTGTAAAAATCAACGGATTCCTGCTCGGAATTTATAGCAAACAAAAGAATTTCATCAATGGTATCAAAGGGTTTCATCTTTCAGGTAGTTTAACAAGCCACAAATATAAAGGTTTATGATAAGATAAACCAAATGGTGCGGCTGAATTTGTTTAGATGCGAGGTTTGAATCACTGGAACCAGCAAAAAAGCCCCGAAAATTTCCGGGGCTTCATTGAGATTATCCACATTAAAATTAAAATCAGATCACACCCTGATCGAGCATGGCATTTGCTACCTTAAGGAAACCAGCAATGTTGGCTCCTTTCACATAGTTAACATATCCATCTTCCTGTGTACCGTATTTAACACACTGGGAGTGAATTTCTGACATAATCTGATGCAACTTGGCATCCACTTCTTCAGCGGTCCAGCTAAGTTTCATAGCATTCTGAGTCATTTCCAGTCCTGAAGTAGAAACGCCGCCGGCATTAACCGCTTTACCAGGACCGAACATGATTTTATGATCAATAATTGCATTAACTGCGTCAGGGGTTGAAGGCATATTTGCACCTTCGGCCACACATATTACGCCATTCTTGATAAGATTTTTAGCATCTTCCAGTCCGAGTTCATTTTGCGTTGCACAAGGCATAGCAACATCACATTTCACTTCCCATGGACGTTTACCCTGGTGGAATTGTGCATTGGGGAACTGATAAGAATAAGGTTTCACGATGTCCTGGTTTGAAGCCCTCAGCTCAAGCATATAGTCAATTTTTTCACCTGAAATTCCATCAGGATCATAAATATAACCGTCAGGACCAGAGATGGTTATAACTTTAGCACCCAATTCGGTAGCTTTAGTTACAGCACCCCAGGCAACGTTGCCAAAACCGCTGATAGCAACCGTTTTTCCTGCGAGGTCATTTCCGGCATTTTTAAGCATCTGGGCAACAAAATAAACAGCGCCAAAACCGGTAGCTTCCGGGCGCATGATACTGCCACCCCAGTTGCGGCCTTTACCTGTAAGAACGCCTGTATGCTCCTGGGCTAATTTTTTGTACATTCCAAACATGTAACCGATCTCACGGCCACCAACACCTATATCCCCTGCAGGAACATCGGTTTCAGGACCAATATGTTTCCACAATTCAAGCATAAATGCCTGGCAGAAACGCATAATTTCTCCGTTTGATTTGCCTTTAGCATCAAAGTCACTTCCGCCTTTACCACCGCCCATAGGAAGTGTAGTCAGACTGTTCTTGAAAATTTGCTCGAAACCGAGGAATTTCAGGATGCTAAGGTTAACACTCGGGTGGAACCGGATTCCGCCTTTGTAAGGCCCGATGGCTCCGTTGAACTGAACCCTGTAACCAAGGTTAACATGAACTTTGCCATTGTCGTCAACCCAGGAAACCCTGAAGGTAAAAATCCTGTCAGGCTCTACTATGCGCTCAAGGATGCCGGCTGATTCAAACTGTGGGTTCTCATTGTAAACCTCTTCTATAGATTCAAGAACTTCGCGTACTGCTTGCAAGTACTCAACTTCTCCCGGATGTTTTTTCTCCAGGTCGGTCATGATTTTTTCCAGATTCATCTTGTGGATGTTTAGGATGGTTAAATTTATGTGAATTTTGTTAAAATGTATTCTAAATAATGGGCAAATTTATGGTATAAAAAATGAGATTTCCAAATTTGTCAGTAAAAGATTTTTTTTAATAGTTTTCACCAGTTCAAAACGCGTAATTTTTTCTTTATCAAGCAGTTTAGAATAATTCTAATTAGCAGGCTATGGTCCACTTCATTTTATTGCAATCGATTGCTGTCTGTATTGGGCTCACCCGTAACACTATCTTGCTTAGGCACAATTACATCATCCTTAAATATAACCAGATCTATTAGTTCACCCACCTGATTGTAGGTTTTTTCTTCCCCATTTTTAAGGTTGTTTTTGTATTCAACTTCTTTCCAGAGCTTTCCATTGGCATGAAATGCCTTTTGCACTCCGGATCCCATTTTATATGTGCCCTCTCCTATTTTAAAACCATACTCATTGTAATAGGTCCAAACGCCATCGAACATGCCGTTTTGATAATTTCCTTCTATCTTCAACTCTCCATTGTCATGATACATGAGGTAGGGTCCATGCAAGGTATCATTACGATAGGTCCGCTCATCCACTTTCACACCATCCTCACTCCATTCAATAGAAGGACCATTTCGCTTGCCGTGAGCGTAAGAATCTTCCGAAGACTTTCGTCCATTATAATGCCAGCGCGTGGCTTTACCTTCCAGTTCATCGTTTTTATACTCCACTTCCATCTCCTTGCTTCCATTCAGATAATAATAAATAGAAAGTCCATCTAATTTCTTGCCCTTGTAATGTAGCACCGATTTTATACGACCATTCGGATGATTTTCAACCACTTCGTGTTTACAGGATGTAAAGGCAATGGCCAGAAATATGGTAAAAAACAAAAATTGTATTTTCTTTAACATGATGTTGATTCTAATTATATCCCGGATTTATTTAGCGGGATTTTTTGTGAAATTCTGATTTACTCCTTGACCAGAACGAGGTATTTTGGATGAATCGGCACCTTTTTCGGGTTCCAAACATACAACTTCAAACGTTTGTGGAAAAGTTTTTTTTCTGAAATATTTAGCGTAAGCCGTACAGTACTTTCGGAATTTTTGCGGGTAAACAGATCAAACTTTGCCCCCGACCAGAAAAGTGTTTCCCCATCCTCATCATTTATTGAAGCCACCAGCACAGCCCCGCTCAGGCTGTCGGAAATTTTTACCGAAGTCACTACCACCAATTCATCTTTACCATCCGGATAAGGCAATAAATCGACCAACCGACCTTCGAAACCTGGGAAAAACTCGGGGCCAGCCGTAGTTTCTGTACTGTTGGAATCAGCAGGTGGAAACTCCATAAAAAACAATGTGTCGGACACCTTATTCGTAAAATTATCGATTTGCCTTGAGTAAAGGGTGGCTTCTGAAAATCCTTGAAAATCAACTTCATCGACAATATATGGGAATCGGGACAGAATCATATCCCTTATTTCAAAAGGCACTGGCTTTGTCCAGGCATAAAGGAAGAAGGGGGTTTTGCAATCATCCAGAATGAGTTTCAAACTATCCAAATCCTCACCCCCACGATTGTCGGTCTGGACAAAGGTGATTTGGCCGGACTGCAATTGGTCAAGGTAAAACTGAATATACCAGGGATTATTGGCACTTACGGCTGTGGTAATTTTATCCGCTCCATATTGGGTGTTCCAGTCTCCAATGGCCTGGGCAACCCCTTTAAATTCCCCAAAATGTTGCTGCCGGTAATATGATTTCAGGATGACGGTATCTGTCACACCAATAAGCATTGTACCGACAAGCAGGGGAAGCCACCATTTCCGGGAAATATTTCCCGAAAAGGAAAAAAGAAATCCCAGCAAAAAAGGGAAGGAGAAGATCAACACACTGTGCTGCAATACCGGGTTCACCATCCGTGAATAGAAAAATCCGACTAAAAGTGGAAGGATAAAAAAAAGGAGTGAAAACAGCCTGAATTTAAACAAGCCTGGCGTTTTCTTAAAGGTGAATATCTGCAAAACCAGCAGAGCGCTCACCAGCCCCAGCACAATCCATGACTCATTGAACACATAAAACAAATGCGAAACCGGCCAAAGCACTGTAGGTTTTGCCAGCCAAAGCCCCACACCACCAATACTTAAGTGATTGAGCGTGATGTAAATATGCGGACTAAAAAGCAATGCTGCCGCCAAACCGGCGCCGAGGTAATAAAGTATCCTGTCTTTCCTGAGATAAAACAAGCCGGTAATCCCAACAATCAATGCCAGCAAAAAACTGAAATAATGATTGTACATGCAGGCTGCTGCGGACATCGCATAAGCTACAGCGATTCCGGACTTTGGCTTTTCATCAAAAAGCAAACGGGTCCAAAACCACACCATCATCATGGTAAAAGCGAGACCGGCACCGTAAGGCCGTGCAATCTGACTATAAACCAACGGAAAAATCAGAAAAGCCACAAACGCGCCTGACAAAAGCCCGGCCAAATGCCCGAACCAACGGGCAAAAGTTTTGATGGTGAACCAAACGCCCAAACCACCCAACAAGGCAAAAGGAAGGCGCACGGCCCATTCGCTCATGCCGAAAAGCTTCACCCAATAATATAGGAATACCTGAATCCCACCCGGGTGCCCATCCACATAAAAGCCATCACGTACCAGTTGGGTAAAAGAATCAAACCTTACCCTGCTGAGCGCACTCAGTTCATCATTGGAATATGAAAAATCGAGGTTCCAAAGCCGGAGTAACAACCCAACCGCTACAATCGCCAAAGCCCACAGCGTAAACTGCCGGGCGCTTATTGCGGTGGTGGATTTTGGTAAGTCTTTCGTCATCTCAGGCAAACCGGTCAAAATACGATTAAACGTTAAGTGTTTGGGATTTAAGGATTTCGAAGAGCAAAATGCCGGCAGCAACTGAAACATTCAGCGAACCAATACTGCCACGCATTGGAATGCTCACCACCTGATCGCAACGCTTCAGGTATTCGGGTGAAACACCATCCTCCTCCGAACCTAAAATAAGCACCATAGGCGCACGGTAAGTGGCTTCGTAATAAGGCAAATCTCCTTTTTCGGATGCCGCCACAATAGAGAGTCCGCTCTCTTTCAAATAATCGAGGGTATTTTTGAGATTGCTGCTACGGTGAACAGGCAAAACCGAAAGCGCTCCTGCCGAAGTCTTCAAAGCATCGGAACTAATGGGTGCTCCTCCTCTTTCGGGAATAATCAATCCATGCGCACCGGCACATTCAGCACTGCGCGCGATGGCACCAAGGTTACGCACATCGGTAATGCGGTCGAGCATAACGAAAAGCGGGGTCTCCCCTTTTTCAAAAACCGACATCAACAGGTTTTCGATCGGCTGAAAAGCAATGGGTGAAACAAAACAAATCACACCCTGATGATTACCCCGAACCAGGCGGTTTAGTTTTTCAAT